>JACCDP010011676.1_pt1 | contig 17288 bp, 22 predicted proteins | sample 7445841 | NCBI WGS metagenome assembly JACCDP01 (sample SAMN15323441, study PRJNA562643) | freshwater metagenome | isolation source: river surface water | place: USA:Blue River Watershed | collected 2017-08-17 | reverse complement strand
ATTTTATTAGCTTGAATAAAATCTGCTAGTTCTTGTTTATCAATAAATTTTTGATTAGATTTTGTTTTTAAAAAATCATCTAACCCAATCCATTTTAATTCTTGCTGAGTTACGCCTGGAGTATTTTTTATAATTCCTGAAATTTGTTCTACAGGTGCTTTATTTGGAATTTTCTTTATTGCATCAACGACTGCTGATTTAAAAACAGGAGCAAGTTTTGGCGCAAGTTCATCAACTCCTTTTTTTATCAGCGGATTAGCCATCGCCTCTCCGCTAAACTCCTTTTTTATTGCACCACCAATCTGAGTTAATTTATTTCCAAATTCATCGATGCCACCTTTAATCGTATCAAGCATGGATTGATCTTGATTTTGCATATCAACATTTTGATCTTCTTTTGGATTTAAAATTGTTTGATCGGTTAATTCGCCAATAGCAGTTGCAGATCCTGTTGCAACGGCTGCTCCTGGTATGGCTTTATTAAAAGCTGGTACATTTCTTTTTAAAAATACTGCGGTGTTAATAATTGGACCTATCGCTGCAGCAAGTCCTGTGCCTTCAAAAGTTTGATAAGCACGATCAAATATTTCGCCTTCTGGTGTGTCAGGTAACGCATTAAAATATGTCTTTAAACCTTGGATAGCTGCACTATCAAAAAATAAACTGCTTTCATCTACCTTTGGATCAAAGGCAATTCCTGATGATAAACCTACCGATAATGGAATAGAATAAATTTTTGGAACTCCGATCTTATCAAGTGTTTTATAAATTGGAGCTGCATAAGGATAATCTTGCGCAATATACGATACAAAATCAGAGGCTTTGTTTGGATCTCTACCTTTTGCAATTTCAAATCCTTGTTTGTAAGTTTCTTTTAACGCAGCAATACCTGTTTTTAATTCATTATCTAAATCAACTGAAAATTTAGTTATATCATTAAAACGATCCTCACCTGGCTCAGATCCTAATAAACGACTAATGGTTGGTAGTAAATTTACTCCAAATCGAGCTGCATTCATTCCACCTAAAGTAATTCGGTATAAAGATTGATCTGGTATGTCGCTTATAAAATTAACTAAATCTTTTACAAAGAATGGATTATTTTCTTCTTTGTTTGGATCATCTTTTTTTAAACCAAGTAAGGTTGCATTTGGATCTCTTTGAATACCAATCAACTCTGCAGGATCAACATTGTTTTCTCTAAAAAATTATATCGTTGATCGCCGTATAATTTTTGTTGTTCTTTAATTGGCTGATAAAAAGTTTCAACAACGTTAATATTACCAACGCCTAAATTATTTTCTTCATTCATAAATTATTTACCAGGTATAATAGATGGTCTGTTTTTAATATTAGAACCAGAAATTTTATTATCTCCTTCAGTTTTCGGTTCTACAAAACCAAAGAATTTATTTACCGTTCCAAATTTATTATGAACATCAGCGACATCTTCAATAAAATCTAATTGAGATAATTGTTTGTCTAACGTTTTAAAATCAATTTTGTTATTTTTATATTGATCGGCAAGATCCACTCTTAAAGTTTTAAAATTTTCTTTATAATTATTTGAATTAAAATCTTTAGCTTTAGTTTTAAAAAAATCAGGCTGTGGAACTAAAGAAAGTTTAGGTAAATTATTTTTTTCAATTTCAATCGCTTTTAAATAAGCATCTTCTGGTTTTAGTTTTTCTTCATAAACAAAACTTTTATATCTTTCCAACGCATTCGTTGCTCGAATATTGGCATCACCCACTCCTGATGAAAATACTTTAAACACACCTTGTGGATCATCCATGTTGGCTTGTAAAATTTTACTATAATTTTGGAATTCTCTAAAACCTTTACGATCCTGTTTTGATGAATTTAAAATTTCATTAAATTTAGTTAAATCATCAACACCTAATTTTTTCATTACCGTTAAATCGGCATTAACAATATCTTGGATGGTATCAATTTTATCCACCGTATCAGCGATAGCGATTTGAACATTCAATTCATTTAAAAATTGTTTATCCGTTAAAATTTCTTTTTTAGTGTAAGTTTCAACAAGTCTTTGATATTGAGCCGAATTGATAGCTCCTTTATTTTTAAGATCGTAAATAAAATCTAAATCTGGTCTTGCATTAATTGCTTCTTGGTCATTTGGATTTTTATTGGCATTATTAATTCTTGTAGATAATTCTGCAAAATAAGTATTTTGTTTATCTGTTGATGCTCGAGCTTCAAATTTTTCACGATCAAGTGCTTTGGTACTTTCTGAAACTAATCTGGCTTTAGCATTTTCTAATATAAGACCTGCTCTTTTTTCACCAAATATATCTGCAATTGTTTCAGCATTATTAATGGTTAATAGCGGATTAATCTTATTATTATTTTCAACTAAAAATCTTAATGACTGTAAGTTTTTATCTTTAACAATTTTGTCATACTCCTTAGCATCATATATTTTTTTAAATGCAGGATTATTAATAAACGTATTAAATTCTTTATCAGCAAAAGTTGCAGAATAATAATCGGTGGCTGAAGATCGTTTGATATTTAATTGTGTTAAATAATTATCATTAGTGACTTCAGTTTTTTTGATACTGTTTTCAGTAATCTTCGTTGATAATTTTGGCAATAATTCTATTTGTTGTTTAACAAGCCAATTATTAACTTTATCTTTTACATTTCTATTAAGATCTGGAAATTGTGAAAGAAAATCTTTTTGCTTAATACCTTCTCTAAATATATTAGCGCCTTTTAAGACATCAGTTTCGTTAGTTGCCTCAGAATAAATTGTTGAAAGCTCTGGAGAAATTTTACTAATAATATCTAAGTAAGTGCTATTATCTTCTTTTTCTTTTTGATCTTTATAAATTTCTGTAATGACTTTAGTAATATTTTGCACACCTGAACCAAGATCGGTTGCAAGTGACAAAGGCAAACTTAAAGCCGATACTTGCGGTGCTTTAAAAGTTGACTCTGGTTGAACAGTTACTTCTGAAATTTTTAATTTAGCCATTATCCTTTTTTACTGTAAGTTGAATACAAATTATAACCTGTGCCAATATCGCCTAATAAACTTCCAACTGCTGAAATGTATTGCGTACGTGCTGTTAAATTTGCTTTGTAAAGTTCACCTTCTCCTTGCGCTCGTAACATGATCGCTTGGTTTTGAATGTTCTCTGCTTCATTAAGAGCATTAAATTCTGCAGTTGCTACATTGAAAGCTTGAATGTTTTTATTTTCCAATCCAACTAAATAAGGCGTAGTGCCTGTTCTAAACTCTGCTCCTGAATTTAAAGCATTCACTAAGAAAGAAGAATATTCTCTCTCTTGTTGTCTTACAATTTGTGGTCTTTGAATACGATTAAAGATTTCTTGACGCTGTGCCTTTTGCTTTTCAGTTAAAGCGGCTTGTTGCTGATAAACTTTATTATTATATTCACCAATTGCCTTAGCTTGTTGAGCTGCTGCAATATTTCCTAAAAAACTCATAATTTATATATCTTTGCCATTCTGTAGTAATCGGTACCGTCTGGTCCGTATTGTTTCATTAATCCTTCTTTTTCTAATCCTAGCCATTCAGCAAATCGGATGCCTAAATTAAAACTTGCTTTGACCGCCGTTTGTAATCTCCAAAATTTATTATTAATACACAGCATATCCATTCGTCTTTTAATGAGCGCTGCTGATTTTAATTTATGTTTAAAAATTTCTTTACTAGACAAAACCCAGCCTTCAGCGGTTCCTTGCCATAATGGAAAGATCCCACCTGCAACAATTGGCAAATCTTTATAAGTTAATGTGAATGATAGTCCTGGCGCAATTACGTTAACACTATTTTCATAATAACTTGCATCCTGATCCATCAATGGATCGTTCATTCCATTTTGAATAATATTTAAAGCGTGTGCTTCTTGGTATGGAATAACTTTGTAATTAACCATCGGATGTTACCACCGTTGGATAAATAGCAAGAACAGAACAAGGTAAGGCTTGGTCTTGTTTTACAAAAATAAAACCATCGGTGTTATAATCATCTCTAAATTCGATTTCTTTATCGCCTGCTAAAAAAGTTGAAACAGGAGTGTCCATTGGATCTGAGGAGCTTCTAAATGGTATTGTTTCAAGATTGTTTAAATCTGGTCCAACTTTTACACCTACCGTTTCAAATAAACGAAGAACAACTTTTGAAATTCTTTTTGTTTTACCTTGTGAAGTTCCTTCTTCTGCTCCACCTTCAATACGCATTGTCTGTAATACGCTTGAATATTTTAAACCAACAACTGCTTTAGTAGTAGAACGATCTAAAGTAACAGATCCGCTAGTGACAACTTTATCTGCGTGCGTTGCACCGTTTGCAAGAATAGTTACTGTTTGTCCTTCAAGATGAGATAATCCTGATAGTGTTGTTGTGGCTGCGCCTGAATAAGTTAAAAAACTATCAACAAATTTAAAATCGCCTGAACTATTTTCATCAAAATCAAAATCAGAAAAACATTCAACATATCTTTTAGTCGATCCATTAATTGTTCGTTTAACAATTATCCAAAGTTCATCTTCATCTAAAGTTCCAGAAATAGATGCAACGCTTTCAACTATTCCATAAGGAGTTGAACCAAAAGATCCACCTAATTTATGTTTATGCCAAGCCACTACATTTTCTGAACGCTGGTAAGTCAGACCAATTAAAATTCCATCATCTCTTACAGCCCACAAAATACTTGATGGCTCTTGCTGATAACAAAATTCATTAATACCAGAATTGGTAACTGCATCATTTAAGATACAAAGATCTGGAGCTACATAACCGTCAGAATCAAAATTGTAGGCTAATTCTCTAAATTTTCTTTTTGCTTTTTGTAAAAAGATAACTGCATTACCAACTGGTAAAGCATCCACATCCGCAGTTCCAAAAGCGCTTTGTTTTTTAATTGTTAAATTAGTTGGTGTGACTGCAGCGTCTGTACCATCTGCGGTTACTGTAAATTCACCACCAGTTGTGCCAATAATTAATGTTCGCTGTGCTTTTAAATATCTAATTCTATTAACTTGGTTTGAAGCGATTGTATAAATCATAGCATCATCAGCTAAAGTTCCTACTGCAAAGTTTTCATAATCACCAGATTTTGAAAAATAAATTGTTTGTGGTTCTGTATTAGTGCCTGCAAAAACTAATCGCTGTTCAAAAAAAGATACACAGGCTGGATGACCTGAAGTATTTGAAAAAGCACCTAACTTCCATTTAGTTGTTGCAATATTTTCCGAACTATAAACATAAGCTAAAGTTCTGTGTGTTACAGCTGTGGTTGAGCTGGTACCTCGAGTACATCCTGTAAAACTTCTTGTTGCAGCGTCTTTGCCTGTGTAAGTAATAATTTCATCATCAATAATAATTGTACCTGTTGCAGCATAATCATCAATTTTATCTACTTGTATTGTCGTGTCAGAACTTGAAATTTCTTTTGAAAGTTTAGATGGATTTACTTTTGGTGCTAAGGTTTCAAGTATATCAACGGTGATAACAGTTGTACTTGTGCGTGCAGTTATTTCTGCATAACCTAATCCATAACCAATACTAATTAATCTTCCAATATCAGTTGTTTGAAAACCTGTATTGTTATTAATGCCTGTGACAGCTGATGCAGTAACAGTTACTGAATTACCTGAGATTGCACTAGCACTTAAAGTGGTTGCTTCAGCATTATCATCTAAAAATGGACCGTAAGTAAAAAGTAATTCTTCTAGTGTCCAGGAAGTATGTCCTGTTCTTGATAATTTTCTTACCGCATGATTTGGATGACAAATGTATAAAACGTCTGCCGATTGTGCGAATTTAATTTCAAATAATTCTGCTGTTAAATAAGGTGAAGCTATTTCATAAGGCAATCCACCTGATAAAATTTGACCTTTGTCTTTGTAAAATCTGATGTACTGATTACCAAATTCTAAAATGTAAGTTTGTGTTGTTGAAAATTCAAATGGTATTAATCTTGTTTTGTTAGCAGAAGTTTTAACTTCACTAATAAATTGAGTGCCTACTCTTCGAGTTGCGGCTCCTTGTGGATGAACTAAAAAGTTTTCTAAAGTTTTGCAGCCTGTTCTATATTTATCAAAATCTGTTCTGCCATCTAATTTTGAGCCAAGCTCACCAGATACAAAAGATGTAAGCGCTAAAGTAGTGCGAGGCATTTATAACCTCGCATCTGTAAATTCATTACTTTCAAGTGTGGTAACGCTATTTTCTGTTGCATCAATAAATCTTGCTTCTCTTAATCTTTCATCCGCTTGTTCTTGGTAATATTTTGCAAGTGTTGCATTATTAGTAATTCCATAAGCTATATCAGCAGCTAATTGTGCAGATAGCGCTTCTCTTAAATAACTATCGTACTCATTTGGATCGGTGATTAAAGCAACATAAAGAATATAAACCGTTGCTTCATTTGTTAATAATTTTCTGCCTTCAATATTATATTTAATATCCGCTTCAATACTATCTAAGGCTCCAGTATGTAATTTTAAAATTCTTAAACAGTCTGAAGGTAAAGTGTAAGCATAAGAATATTCAACGACAGGAGCTGTTGCATCTTGTGCAAGCTCAACTCTTTTAAGCAAACAATTCCAAGGATGTGATCTAAATATTCTATTTCTTATAGGCTCATATCTTTGATTACAAATTCTTGCATTCTTACTGTCATCCGTAAGCGCTGTTATTGTAGATGCGCCAAGTAAATTGAGTGCTGAGTTAACTATTTCTACTACACTTGCCATAATTTTTTTTCCTTACAATAATTTTTAATGGTTGTTCCTGGTCTGGTAATTTCTAAATTAATTTTGTGTGCTGCTTGTTTGCAGTCTTGTAAATTTTTAAATTGTGTTTGATGATCTATATTCAAACATTCTGTTAATAATGGTGAACAGATTACGCTCACCAGCGTATAAAATTGAAACATAATTTTTTTGATTAGCGGAGGAGGCAATTACGCCTCCCCCATTTTGACTATGAATTAGTCAACAACGTATCTTACTGTTAAGTAGATCGTTCCAGATGCCGCTCCGCCAGCAAGTGTTGCTGTGATCGGTAATCCGTTTTTATCTGCATCAACAACTGATCCAGAACCTAGAGCGATTGTCGCTGCCATGTCTGTTCTACCTGCTGATGAAGTTGAAGTAGCTGCTAAATAAGAAGCGGCAGAAGCAGATACTGCTGTTCCTGCTGCGTTATTATATGCGCCATATCCAACTGATAATGTAGTTGAAGCTCCAAGAGCATCATACGCTAAGTAACCGTCAATAATTCTTGCCCCATTTGGTAGGTTAAAGAATTCAATAACGTCAGCGATTTGTAGAGAGCTTGCTTCGTATTCTGCGAAAGCAATTCTTACTCTGCCGCCTTGTTCATTAGGTTTGATGTTATCTGAAGGAACATTTTGACTCCATTTAGTTTTTTGAACTGAATATACTGTTGCCATATTTTATTCCTCCTATGCTTCGTAACATTCGATTGATACAACTTTAGCTTCTTCCATTCTGGTAGCGCCAATAGACTGAGATACATACACTTGTGTTGAGTAACCTTTGTCAGATCTCTCATCAATTCGTGTAGTTATATCTTGACCTACTGCCATAAGAATTGCGTCTTGTGTGTACACAAGCACTTTTCTTTTGCTGCTAGCTTTAGAAAGTCTGTTCGACATAATAAAATTAAAACCCATGAATGTATTTAATTCACCATTCACAAGAGCTTTAACTGTATTGTAGTCAGAACTTGTAACGTTTGTATCTCCAAGTAAATCGATCACTTGTTGTGGTCCAACAACGATAAATCTTGGAATTGAAGGATCTACATCACCGCTATCAAGAATTTTTTTAGCATTTCTTAATTTTGTTAATGTTAATCCGCCTGTGCTTGCTTCAGTAATTGCATTACCAGCTGCGAAAGAAGTAGATGTGCTACCTGTTTCACCTGTGTAAGCCGTTCCTGTTGCAGCTGCTATGATTTCATCATCTTGCGCTCTGCCTAATGCGTATGCTGCAGCTAAAGCGTATGAAGATGTTGGATCAATTAGAGTTCTTAACTTATCTTGGTTGTCGATAAGATCAGCATACTCATAATCTACCAGCGATACTCTTCTGCGTGAATGTGGAGTTTCAAGCTGTGGTGTATCTGCATGGCGTGTTGTTCTTTTAACCGCCGCTACTGAACCAACTTGATCGAAGAAAGCATTTTTTCCTACAACGCTTTCAATCCTCACACTATTTCTAAGAAGAGAACCTTTTTGTTGTGACAACATTTGTACATTGTTTGAATACTGCTGTACAAAAGCTGTAGTTATTTGGTTTGACATATTGTCAATCTCCTTTGTGTTAGTTTAAGTTTTTGATTAGTCGGTTTGATTTTCCAGAACTTCTGGATCTCGCCTGTGTATTTAACGATTACACTTTATCGTTTATCTTTTGAGATCCTTTGCGGATTTTCTCAATAGAATTTTTTTTCGTAACCCAATCGAAATATTGTTGAGCAACTGGAAGTGGATCAAGCTTGATATTTTCAGAAGAAAATTCCACAGCTAATCTTAAACATTCCAATCGTATTTCGTGGTCGTTAAGAAATTCTTTATCACTAGCCATTTAATAACTGTCTAAGTTTATAAACCTCATCGACAGCCTTTTTGTGATTAGGATGACCGCTGGTCCAATATGGAGAACCTTCTTCCATTAGAGCATCGATCTCTCTTTGGATTTCACTTGCGGTTTGATAACCTTGACCTTCACCTTTGACAATTTCATCTTCCGATAATTTGTCAGCCAGTTGTGAAAATGCTTTTACTAAAAAAACATTATCACCCAGTCTTGAGCCATCTTTTAATATGGTGTTATTTAAAAAATCTTGACCTAAAGTAGAATGAGCAAGTCGTTTTGCTTGATCTAATCTTTTATTAAACTCTGGTCCAAATTCTTTTTTTAAAGTTAATTCTGCTTCTTGACGAATAGAAGAGGCTTGTACTTCTTCTTGTTGTAAAGAATTTTGTGTTAACTCGTTATAAAATTTAATTAAGCCTTCTGCTTGTTTAGGAAGTAATCCTAATTTATGTGCAGCTTGATTAAATGCTTTTAAACTTTCAGGCTCCACTTCGCCTTCTTTAAAAGAATATTTATATTCATCTGGACTTTCAGGCGCACCTAATTTTTTAAATACGGTTTGCCAATCTTCTTCAGTTGCGTATTTATTAGGAACTGGGATTTTATCCATGCCTACTAATTTTTGTGCATGAAGATAACTTTTTACAAAACTTTCCATGTCATTAAAATTTTGTAATGATTTTTCTTCTTTAAAACTTTCAGGAATTAAAGATTTAAAATCTATTTTATTTTCCTGAGGCTTTGCCTGGCTGACAGGCTGCGCTAACGATATGGTTGACGCTGGTTGTTGTACTGATGAAGCAACACTTTGTTGAACATCAGATTGACCTGTTGGTGCAGGTGCAGTTGTCTGATTTTCCATTTATTATTTAACTGTTAGTTTGTTTAAGAGCGTTTTTAATAAAGATTAATACTGAGCGTTGACCTTCTAAATAGGCGCTTTCATGACTATCGCCTTTTTGATGTGTGGTCACAAACTCATGACATCTTTTTTCGAGATCGCTTAGAACTCGTTTTCCGTTCTCACTTCCGAATACAACTTTGTAATCTTCAATAAGTTCGAGAAATTTTTTATTGTGGTTGTTGTTGTCCATTGAGAGCCTTCACCATTGGTGCAGCGTTGCGTGCAATTTCACTTCCTGTAAGTTCTTGTTGCATCTGCATCTGCATTTGTTGTTGTTGTGCTTGTTGCTCTCTCTTTTGTCTTACTTGTGCGTCTGATCTAATCATTTTGGCAGGTAATCCTAAAACATTAATAATCGTTTTAACTAAACCGTTTTCATCAATGTAATCTGTGACTGGAGATACCTGGCTAATAGATCCAAATACTTCAAGACCTCTCATAATAGATTGTAACTCTTGTGAACGTTGTGCAACTGCCATTGGTGATACATATTCAATATCTACTTCTTGACCTGCTAACATTTCTGGAGCTTGTACAAATAAATTATTTCTTAACATAATATTAAAAACTCGAATTATCATTGGCTGCAATAATTCATTTTGTAATCGTGATAAAGCTGGTCCTAAAATTCTCATTCGTTCTTCATTACGAGCAGTAACTTCGGTAGCTGTCATTGAACGATCTCCACCAGACATTAACAATTGATCGACATAAAATGTTTTAGCAATTGCATCTCGTCTTTGATTTTCTAAATTTAATCCAAGCGGAGAGTTTGCACCAATTTGTAATGGTTCTATTTTATCTCTTGATCCTGCTCGATAATAATTTAATGAGCCAGGAGAAGTACGAACTGGCAAGATCATACTATCATCAGGAACTAATAATGGTGGATCAATCATTTTAGCTGCTGCTTTTAATGAAACCTCTACCATTTTGTTTAATACTTTAACGTCAGGTAAAGCATTCATTCCTGGTGATCTGCCGTAAATTTCTGATGAGCCTTTTAAATATCTGGGTACGACATAAGGAAGTTCTTTAAATCCTCCTTGTGAAATAATATGACCACTTTCGTATTCAAAATAAATACTTTCAAATGGCATATTTTTTTTGTCCATTTTTTTTTCATCGTACATTTGTCTTGGTCGAACAACATGAACTAATGACAATTCATCAAATGGATTTTTTTTAAATAAATTTAATACTGCGGTACTAACATTTGCTGCACCAAATTTTGCAACAATTGCCTGTGCTGGCATTTTAAATTTTCTATAAATGGTATCGACAAAACCTTTGTCGTTTTCCATGATATATAATTCTTTTATGTGACGTGAAGAAAATCTAACTATATCTTCTTTATCTTCTTCAATCATTAAGCAGGAAGTGCCAAAAGCAATTAGATCATGATAACACTCAAAAACTTCTTGTTGAAAATTAGAACGGTTAAAAGCTACATACATTTTGTTTGTTGCATCTTCTAACCACTCCTTCGCTTCATCCTCATCATTTAATATTGGTTCTTTAAATCTTAAAGAAAACCATCGATTTGCTGATGAGGTTAACATTCCATGTAATGAAGCTGCCAAAAGTTCGAGCGAATGTATGGCTGTTCCATCAAATATTTCAATGTTTCGCTTGTCGCCTTTTGCTCGTTCTTTTGTAATGTCGGCTCGTCTAGGTAAAAGTACGTCTGCAATTTCTTGCCAATGACTTTCAAAATTTCTACGCTGTTCCATCAGCCTAGACAAATTTGTTTTAAGATCTCTGGAAAGATCTCGTAATTTTTGTTCTTGCATTAATTATCCAAGTAAAGATTTATAACCAAGCGATAACGTATCTGCTGGTCCTGTAACGCCAGTAAGAACATTTGCTCTTCTTCCTCTGCGTCTAGCATCGATCAATCTCTGATCTGTCATTTCTGCTGTTGTTGGACCTGCTGGTACGATTGCTGGTTTTGGTGCATCCATTTGTGCTTCGACTCTTGGCTGCTCTGGTGCTTTCGGTGATTTGAAAGGATTACCCATGTTAACCTCCTAGTAATGTTGTTTGATTGTTTAATTGACTTTGGTTTTGCAAAGTTCTTGTTCTTCTTTTTGACATCGGTAACTTCGTATCTACTTTTTTAATTGAAGATGCTTCAGCTGCTCTTTTTTCAGCTTCTTGATCTTTCGCTTTTATAATTAAATTTTTTAAAGCTGGAGCAATCATCTTCCCCATAACTAAGCACCTAATAAAGTTTTGTTATCAATATCAGGATTATCAGTAAGACCTGTTCCTGTTAAAATAGTTGAACGTCTGCCTCTTCTCTTTGCCATGCTTTCACGTAAAGCAAGAGCTTCTGCTTCTTTTCTTTTTTCATCATCTAAATTTGGAACATCCTGAATTTTTGGTTCTATAAATTTAGGAGGTTCTGGCATCTTTGGTGATCCAAAAATAAAACTCATAATATATCAAATTGGTTTTCAGCCGTTTGTTGTCGGCTATTGTTGTTAAAAAATTTAACTTCCTGCAATCCAACAGCTAATGTTCGCAAAGCATCTGCTGCGTGCGATGACCAGTCGTGGTTAACAGAAAGTTTATACACTCTGTCTTTGTCATTATATTTTCTATGGTAATGACGAAGCGCATTTATTAATTTAGAGCAGTTATCAATATTAATGAAACATCTCTCTAAAATCATTTTGACTGCGTGAATTCCATCTTCTAATGGAATTTTTGGCGCAACTCTAAAACGGATCCCCATTTGATAAGCAACTTCTCTTCTGGTCTTACCAGAGGCAAAATCAGTAACTTCTATATCGTGTGGAGCGTAATTGTTTTCATACACATAATCTTTTTCTTTTAAGATTTGTGCGTAGTGTGGAAACGCTTGATTATTATTTTCATAGTAATCGATAATATGAATAGCGTGTCCAATCTGCTGAAAAAAAATTATAGACGTACTATCACTATAACCAATATCCCAAGCAGTATTTACAGGATAAGCAGGATCATAAGGAATTGCCGCAATCTGTTTTTTATCTTCCAGTTTGCCAATTAATTCACCATAAATAGAACCTTTAATATTACCTATAAAAGAACATTCAAATTCCTGATTATATTTAGCCACCCCCATTACTCCGAGTGCCGCCTTTAATTCTTCAGGATCGACAATCTTTGTTTCGGAGGCTTTAGCTTTATATAAAAACCAGCTCTTATTGGACTGAGCTTTCTGATAATAATCATAAAAAAGATTATTCATTCCAGCAGGAGTTCCAACTAAAATCATAAATCCTTTTCTGTCAGACAAAGCAGGAGTTATAACCTCATCAATTAAAGCAGCTTGAACTTGTGCTGCTTCATCAATAATGCAGCCATCTAAATAGATACCTCGAATACTGTCAGGATTTTCAGAGGATAATAAAGTAATTCTAGCACCATTGACTAAATCACATCGTAATTCAGTTTCATTATATTTTGTGCCAGGTATTTTTTCTGTAAAATGTTTTAAATAATCCCAGGCTATTTTTTTTGCTTGAGAATAAGTCGGTGCAATATAAGCGTAACGTGGCTGATGATTTTTATTCATCATCGCCATTTTAATAAGATGGTTTATGCAAAGAACTGTTTTGCCAAATCTTCTGTGACAACACAGAACCGCATACCGATACTTTGCTAATTCATTATGAACGTAAGCTTGTTGCGCTCGTGGTGTATAAGGTAGAACGACTTTCATTAATGAATGCTAGGCATCTTCTCTAGGTTGACATACTGCATTCTGATTTTGGTAAATACAAAATCTGCAAATTCTTTTAAATCTTCTTCGTTGTCAAAACCTGAAAAATTAATAACTAATTCATTAGTGTAAGTTGAAAATGTTACCGCTTGTATATTTTTATATTTATCTAAAATATTTTTCATAAATCTGTTTGTTCATTCGTGCGTTTGGTTGATCGGTAATTTATCGCAATAAGACCGCACGCCTGATTTGGAGGTGTAGTACCATCGGAAAATCGTAATTTGTCTGGCAAAATTACAGTCATTTGCTTGACTAGCCGACACTCTGGATTGCGATTGCTTATTAATTTAATTCTTCGGTACAAGATTGGTACAAAAATATTATTAATTTACCAAACCTCATGATGCGTGCGAGAACCGTTTTTATGTACGTTCTACCGAACTATTTACCATACTCACATCATCAACTTTAACATCAATAACATTTGTATTGGTATTAGAATTCACTTCAGGAACATTCCAGGTAATTTCAATTTTACTATCAGTTCTAATCTCTTGTTTATCACCGTACACTCCAATTAATTTTGAAGCGAGCCATCTGTAGTGAGATAATTTTTCTCTCACAATCATTATGTTACGATTGTCAGCGCTCTCCAGCTCTTCAATCATTTGGTCTAAATATGTTTGTGCGCCTATTCGTCTTGCAGTTAAAATCTTGTCAGCGAACTCTTTGTTTGTTGCAATCCATTTATAAACTTTTGATAAACTTGGACTATCCTTGGCTTTGCAAATCTTTGTAAGTGGAGTTCCGTTCATCAGTTGAGTTACAATTGAGTTCTCTATTTCTGATGTTAGTTGCAATTCGTTCATAGTTTTTAAGTTTTAAATTCTTTAATAATTTTATTTTACCTTCGGTAGTCTTTGCAGACTTTGGACCACTAGAAGCTCCGCCATGAATTCTACAACGAATATTACCATTCTTGCATAATATTCCTGGAGCTTTGCAAGGAAGTTTATTCTGTTTGTTTATGGTTTCGCAAGCAACTTTAATCTTCTTCATTATTAATCTGCTTTAAAAAATTATTTTTAACCATTCTGCTGCCAAACTTAAATTTAAAAAAAATGAAACTGAAAATTTTCATTCTGCTTCTAAAGCAACGCAGTTATTTTACTGCTGTTTTCTTATTTGTATAGGCTAGGAAAATAATTTTATTTCTGATGTATTTGAAAAATAAATAATTCGGAAATTGTATTAGAATTTGTAGAGAAGTTTGTCGAGTCTGTCAAATGAAAATGTTGAATTTATTTTTTTAACTAAACGCTCCAAGATTGTCTGATATTTAATTTTTAATGTAGTTCTATGAAAACCAAACATCTTTGCTAACTTCGTCATCGGAAATCTATTTGCTTTCATCCAAACTAATTTCCTTGCAAATACTGGATCTTCATCAACATCAGATTTTATTAGAAGCATAACTTCAACCGCAAAATTATATCTACTTAACTGTCTTGGCGTTGCCTTGCCTTTGTAACTTGCAATATAGTAACCATAATCCTGCTCATCATAAGAACATTCTATTATCTTATACATAGCAGGAACTCTGCGATTATTAGGTTTTGAAATAAATCTTTCAGTATAAACCGCATCTTCTAAAAGAATTCGCAGCTGCGCTTCTGTATAAATATCTTTATTTAGTATCTGTTCGTCTAGCTTTTTCATCGTAATATACCCAAGGAAATCTTAATTGGTCTGGTTTAATTTTTTCAAAATCTTCATCTGGCATATCTCTTAATGCTTCAGATAAATTAAATTGATCTAATTTTGGAAATAAATATTCTTTTTTATCAAAAGTAATATTTGCGCTTTTAATTTTTGTACTTAAATTTTTAAATCCTGGAGTGTAATTATTTATCTTAAAACCTAAATTTTCTAAAAAATGTTTATAGTAAGGCATTTCAAATTCTATGCCTTTTTCACATTTATAAATTGCAAATAATTTTTTATTATCTATTTCTATTTGTGTTAATTTTTCTAAAATTCTAATTATATCTGCTGTTGTGTAAAAAAATATACCAGCTAAATCTGTAATTTTTACAAATGTTCTATGTTTAGTTACATTGTAAGTAGAGCATAAATAATTATAAATTCTATAATCAATGTGTGATAACTGATTACTTACAATTAAATCTTTATTAGTTAGATAATAATCTTTCATAATTTATTTTTCTTATTAAAGTTTTGTTAAAAACAGTTTCGGCGTTCATGCGCTTTTTTAAATATTCTTTGGAATTGCAGTCTGGAATGTGCTGCTGAACTTTATGCTCCAGGTATTGCAAGAATTGATCTGGAGATAATTTAATTAATTCTTCTGTTGGATTTGGATATTTTCTTTTTAAAATAAATTCAGTTATTGGTCTTGCTGAGTCGTTTTCATTAACTGTGTACCAAACGATCCAAAAAGGTATGTTTAAAGCCTTTGCTATTTCTAAATATGGTCTATGTAACCACTCTGTTTTGCCTTTAAATTCGTTGTTTTTATTGTAAATTGTATCGCAAATAATAAGGCTTTTTGCGCAAGCTGGACATATTTCAATAAAATCCACATCCGACATAGCCACTAAATCATGTTGATTTCTATGCCAAATACTTACTGGAGTGCGTGTTACACTATAAAATTCAGTTCTAGCCATGCAATAAAGTGCCTCTTTTAGCTATATTTATGCCTTTAGAATTCATCATATTTAGGCTTTTAATTGCTGTAGATAGCTTGTCAAGCTTGACTATTAACATAGTCTAAATTATATACTCTAATATATTTATGGAATTAACTTTAAGCACAGCCTGGAAGCCAAGTACGCCAACAGAACAAGAATTAATGGCAGCACAAGATTTTGATTACCTTATAGATTTTAGAAAAAATCCAGGAGTTCAAACAGGAAGTACAGCTACGGTAGAAATTAATATTTGGTCTGAAAAAATTACAAAAAATTATAAAGGTAAAACTTGGAATTGCACAGTAAAAGGCAATTCAATTGATGTTTATAGAAAAGTATTAAGTTTCGAATTTATTAAAAACAAAGAAGATTTTATTAATGAATGGACATTTGAAAAAAATGAATATCAAAAAAAAATATTAGACAGCCATTATTCAATTGCAGACACAGCTGAACAATTAAGTACACAATTATATATTAATAATTTCGATGATAAATCTTTTGCAGATAAAGCGGAGAAAAATTTTGCAAACGTTTGGAAAGAAGTAAGAGGAAAAAGAAATATATCTGTAGATCAAGCAATACATTATGCTCAAGTATTAAATTGTGATCCTGTGGATTTATTATTTAATGAGTTACGTTGTGAAATTTGGGGTGCAGTAGATTTACTTTCGGCAAATGAAATTGGAGATCATAATTATACTCCAGGAGAAATTTGGTATTATGATAATGAAACAGTTACTGTTCCAAGAGATATTTACAGACCATCAATTAAAGCGATCAAAATAAATAGTAAAGGTTCTGTTTATCATAATCACATTATTTTTTATTATAAAGGCAGCGATACAAAAAATTATCATGGTAAATTAGTTATTATAGGTAAAAAATTTGAGCATGAAGAATTTGGAATTGATGAAGTAAGATATTATTACGGAATTTATGAAAATGCTCGTGGTAAAATTAATATTTTAAATCCAGATCCTTTTGCTCAACAAAAAATTGTTATTGAAGATGTTGTTGATCCTTTATTTGTATCTCCTGTAGTTGCAATTGTTGATCCTGTAATTACAAAAAAATCTAATAGAGTTAAAAGGGCAATTTTGAGAAAAGATATACAAGAAAAATTAGATAATCTTGAAAAAACTTTATTAGAAACAAAAAATATTTTGTTTAAACTTACAAATAAAAAAGAAAACAATACTGTTAAACGTAAGTACCAAGAAATTCTAAATCAATACGAAAATTTATTAAATAATGTTGATGACAAAATTAATCTTAAAAAAAAATCTTTTGAAGATTTTGTGTCTGATAAAGAAATAAAAAATAT
>JACCDP010841138.1_pt1 | contig 17289 bp, 24 predicted proteins | sample 7445841 | NCBI WGS metagenome assembly JACCDP01 (sample SAMN15323441, study PRJNA562643) | freshwater metagenome | isolation source: river surface water | place: USA:Blue River Watershed | collected 2017-08-17 | reverse complement strand
TGGATTCTCTTTATGGTATTCCACATAATACGAGTGAAGTAGACTCTTCTAAAAAAATAGTAGTAGATTCTAATAAATTATTTTTATTGTCCAAAATAAATTCTATAACTCATTTGATTATAAGAGAGCCATTGACTATGTTTGAGTCCGCGTTACATACGGATATACTAAGAAATAATAATGGTAAATTTACATCCGTTGGTATTGAATTGGAAGATGTCGAAATGGTTTTGAATAGATATTTAAATACCGGAACTGCACATTGGTCTAAATCTTTATGGTTTGATTTGTATGAATTTTTAAAATCTAAACAAAATATTGAAATTGTAAAATTGGATACATTGACTAAATTTGTTTGGGAACAAACCGGTATTCGAAAATATGGATTTAAATCTAATTACAATTTTCAACCTTTTGCAAAAGCAAATAACGGATATAGTAGAGAAACTATATTGAATGCCGTAAAAGAAAAATTTCCAACTCATTGGGAAAAGATTTCCGAATTATATGAAATAGATAAAGTTTGGTATGATAAGATTATGAATGGGGATTATATGAGAGAAGAAGTATCTAAAGTAGAAGATACGAAAAAAACATTTTTGTTATAGTATGAGAATATGTGTATATAAAGAAAAATGGATGGTGCCTTTAAAATGTGGAACCCGATATATTGAATCGGTATTTGATATACCACATACATACTTAATGTTGGATGCAAAAGAGAAATTACATATAGATTCTTATAAACTTTTTGATTTACCAAATGATTTTTCTATAACACATTTGGTTATAAGAGAACCTTTGTCAATGTTAGAGGCCGCGATTCATACTGACATACTAAATGAAAGAAAGGATAAAATAGAAGATATTGATGAATATATAAAATCACCATATGTAAATAAAACTTTAAATGATTATACTAATATTGGAACGGTTCACTGGTCTCCACACATATGGGGAAATTTATACTCCTTTTTAAAAAATTATAAAAATATAAAAATTGTATCTATTGATAATTTAAGTAGATTTGTTTATGAAGAAACTGGAATTAAAAAATATAGTTTTCCATCTAATTACAATTTTCAATATTTTACTAAAATGAAAATTAATTATAGTAGAGAACATATAATAAACTTAATTAAACAAACATATCCAACATTATGGAATAAAATTATTGAGTTATATGAAATAGATAAAGTTTGGTATGATAAGATTATGAATGGAGAATATTTGGAAAAAATAAATACAACAACAAAATTAATATAATCTATCAATAGGAGATACAAAAAATTTTCTAAAAAAACGACTTTTCGACTCCCCCCAACCCCCACCCCTCCAATTTTTTGTTTTTTGGTAATATCAATAATTATTTGTATATTAATAGATAAAAAAATTATTATTCATGCAGATTGACGAAATCATTGCTCCTGAAAGTCAAATAGAAAAAGTTGAAAAAAGATTGAGTGCACAAATGGAAAGTGGTGTTGAAGTATTTGATGTAAAAGTTGATTTACTACAATACATGCGTCAAACCGTTTTTGCAGAAAAACATAAAGGTAATGAAATAAAACATAAATTTCATTTCCAAGATATAGAGGAACAAGATTGTCTTTTAATGCAAGTTCCCAATATTAATGAATCAGGTTATTATTCGGGTATAGTTGGTTTAAAGTCATGGATAGACAAATATGAACCAGAATTAAGAGTTGCAATCATAGACCCAGTAATTGATTATTTCTTTTTAAACCCACCGGATAAACAAGGTGAGTTTTTCAATTTATTCAACACATACTCAAAACAAAGTCAGTTTCATCTATTATACAATTATCAAGAAACATTTGACATTGCATATGGTTTTGTTGGAAGATATATTGAAAAGGCAAAACCTCGTTTTTTAGGATTTAGTATCATAGATGGTAATATAGATGCAACACTTGCAATTGCAAAATTAATAAAAGAAAAATATCCAGAAGTTAAAATATTGGTAGGTGGTAATGGAGTTGAAGTATTAGACTTTGGTAGATTACCTAATGCAAATTATAGAACAAATGAATATACATTTATAGATGGAATTAGTAGAGGTGATGGTGAAATGACATTTGCAGAAATACTTAAGTCGGATTGGAGTGAAGAGTCCCTAATGAATATTGCAGGTTTGATTTGGAATTGTAATGGTGTTTTCATTCACAATAAAATGAGAGCAAATATTCCAATGGATGCATTACCTATTCCGGATTATAGTTCTTTAGAAGATAACTATTATTATAAATCGGTTTATCAGGATACCAAACCTATTACAATGAGTAGAGGTTGTCCATATCGTTGCACATTTTGTTCGGTACCAGATTATATACCTGAATATAGGTATAGAACTGTTGAAAATGTTTTAGAGGAAATAGAAGGTTGGGTTGCAAAAGGTAAAAAGTATTTTTTCTGTCACGATTCTATTATTAATGGTAATCCAAAGTGGTTAAAAGAATTATGTGAAAAAATAGTAGAAAGAGGTTTAGATATCAATATAGGTGGTAATGTTAGATTACAAAGTCAAATGAGAGATATTGAAACTATTAGATTATATAGAAAAGCCGGATTGACTAAATTCATTACTGGATTTGAATCTGCATCCGAACCTGTATTGAAACATATGAAGAAGTATACGGATATGGAAGGTGTTAGAGAAATATTTAGAAATGTAAGACAAGTAAATGAAGAAAACAAAGGAACTAAATATGAATTTCCATTATTATTTGGTATGCAGATAATCGTTGGATATCTTAATGAATCCGAAGAAGATTTTCAAAGAACATTGGATTTTGTTGAAGAATTTAGAGATTGTATGGCAGAAATTGTAACTTGTTCTGCATTTTTATTACACCAAACCTTATTGGTTAAATGGAGAGATGTTGAGAAACAATATTTAGAATATGAGAATGGAGTTAATTTTACTACAAAGTGGAATACTCCAATGGATAGACTAAGAAGATTGGAAAGAGCGGAGGAATTATTCAAAAGAATTGGTATACCATATTCCATTTATAATAGAGGTTTGTATGTTGAATTAAAGGAACAACAAGATAAATTTAAATTATAATTATATTTATAGGTAAAGAAACAAACAAATATGAAAGGAACTCTATTTTCTGCAGACTTTATAGAAGATAAAAATGGTGATTTAAGGCTATTAGAAGTAAATACTGATACATCCGTAACGGATTTTACATATTTTGATTATAGTGACTTCGTCTCAGTTTTAGAGGCGAATAATATTACCAAACTTACTATTATACACAAACCACTTGTGCATAGAATGATAGTTGATAATTTGATATCGGCATTAAATGATACTGCACCATTTATTACAACAATTGAAGAAGTAAAAGTAAGTCCAAATGTAATATACCCACCAAGTGTAACAGAAGAAGAAAATATGTTCATCTTGCGTTTAGCATACGATGAAACATCTATATTTGATAGTGAGTATGCAAAAGGAAAATTAAACCTATTATCATTGTTTTATGAAGCAGGAGAAAGTGGTTCAGTAGTTGAATTTTTCCACTCATCATCTCTTTATGGTGATTACAATAGTATTTCAACTGATGGGGTCAATGGTGTAAATTTACCAGATGCTGTTGTTAAGAATGTAGTTGAAAACCAAAAGATGGCAAAATTCTACAAGATAGGTTCTGAGGTTGAAAATGAAACCAGTGAAGAAAGATGGAATAACTTTATCAATGAGATGAATGATTCAAATTTTGTAATTCAAAAATACCACGTTAATTCAAATTCATTGATTAATAATAAAGTAGCTAGTATTAGAACATTTTCAATAGTGTATGGTTCTAATCTTGATTTGATTCATTTAGCACATTTCAAAAAATTCTCAATTTTTGAATTACCAACCAGTTTGGTATATGATGAATCAACTTATGTAAACGAATTGGATGCTAAACATTTCCATGAATTTGCTACCAACTATATAAAATATGGTGGTCAATTTGAAGGTATTTTAAATACACATCTAATTGTTAAATCAGATGAAACAGAATCTCAGGCAGGTGATTTAATTGTTGGTGATTATTTAAAATCATTTTATATTGGTGATACATCTTTGTATGAAAATGATACAGATATTAACACATGGCAAATTAGTGGTAGTAATTTACCAACAGGATCATATGTAACATCATCTATCATTATATACAAAAATACGAAATTATTAGAAGATAAGGCTCTTAATAAAATGTCTGTCAATAATAATGAAGATGCTATTTATGTTTCTCCTGTAAAATCATTCTTAGTTCACGATTCGGATGATAATGTTATTAAATGGAAAACTGCAATTGATATTAATGAAAATACGGATTATTTGATTGATTCCGATGGTTCTACTGCAGTAGTTAGTTCAAATGAATTATTTATCACAAACGATGATGGATTTAGCTTAATAGAAATTGATGTTGAAGAGACGGACACATATATAATTGCAGGAACAACACCAATCAATGCATTCATTACCCATAACGCACCTTGTTTTGTTGCAGGAACGATGATAACTCTTGCAGATGGTTCTATGAAAAAAATTGAAGATGTAGTTAATGGAGATGTAGTTTCTACTTTTGATTTAATTTCAAATAGAAAAACCGAAAATGTAGTTAATGCTGTATTAAGTAAAAGTGTTAATAAAATTGTAGAATATAAATTGGATAATGGTGAAATATTGAAATGTACAGTAGACCATCCAATTTTTGTAGAAGGTAAAGGTTGGTCATCTTTTAATTCAGATTTGTCAAACGAAATGTATAGTTTGCAAACATCTGTTAAACAAATTGAAATCGGTGATAAGGTAAAATTATTAAATGGTGATTCACAAATAGTTGATATCATTAAACATAATGAAGAAACAATTGTTTACAATTTACAAGATATAGAGAACAATCATAATTTCTTTGCAAACAATATATTGGTTCACAATAGATTCTGTTTTATTGCAGGAACACAAATCACTATGGCAGATGGTTCATTCAAAAATATTGAAGATGTGGTAATTGGTGATGAAGTGATTAGTTTAAACGAAGAAACAAAATTAAACGAAGTTAAAAAGGTAATTGATACAAAATCTCCAATGCACAACGATTTAGTTAAATATACTTTATCAAATGGTGTAGAGATAACATCTACAATTGACCACCCATTCTATGTTAATAAAATGGAATTAGCATCTTACGCACCTAAATTAACAAACGAAAGATATCAATTGGGTGTAAATGTTAGAAAAATTGAAAAAGGTGATTGTGTATATATGATACCAAAAGATGGTGGAGTAGGAATGCACGCAGTTGCTATCCAAAAAATGGAAGCACAACCTTTAGTAGATACTCAAACCTACATCTTTACAGTTGAAGATAATCATAACTTCTACGCAAATGGAATATTAACTCACAATAAATAAAAATTAGTAATATGGTAACTCCATCAAAATATAAATCAATATCAACAACAGATTTGAAAACTAGACCAATAACTAATTTGGTTAGTGCAGACAAAACAAAAGTAAATACTATTTTAAGTAAATTGATGCAATTGATAAAGTTGAAACATACTTAAAATATTATTCTAATTGGTTATTATAATTGTTATGACTCCATATGAATACATAAAAAATCATGTTAATGTAAAAGTGCAACCTTCCATAATAGATGGAGTTGGTGTATTTGCATTACGTGATATACAAGAAAACGAAGAATTATTTAAATTGTGGGAAGGTGAATCGGGTGAATATACTTTATCCGATGAACAATTGAATACATTGGATACTGATGTTAAAATGCATCTATTAAACATGTATGGTTATAAAGAAGTAAATGGCAATTATACCATGTTTGTAATTTTAAATAAGGATTGTCATTGGATATTCAAAACACCTCTGCATTGGGTTAATAGTTGTAGTTGGGATTCCGAACCAAACTTGGATAAAGAAAAATTAATAGCTAAAAAATTTATTAAAAAAGGTGAAGAAATCCTAATAAAATATGGAAAATATGATAAGTTTAAACGAACTAGAACAATCTAATTCAAAATACCAATCGTTTGTTTTATCAGATAATTATACAATTTATAAAACAAAATTTAATAGTGAATTTACAAAAGAAGATTTTATAAAAAGAATCAGAGAAAATAAATCACTTTATTATAAAAATACTGTAAGAGATAATCATTCGGTAGAAATTAGTATAGAATGTCCGGAATTTACTTATATAGATAAATTTTTTATAAACGCCATAAAGGACATATCCAATCCATCATTGGATAGGGTATCTAAATTTAGTTGGATATATACACAAACTAAAGATTTTTCTGTTAATTGGATGGATAATCACAAAGATTTACATAGATTTAATAAATCTCATATAACAACTCAATGGGTATGTGTATTGTATTTACAAATACCTGATGATATGAAAAATGGTGAAGGTGATTTAGTATTTAAAACAGAAAATGCAGACTTATATAGATTTACTCCAAAAGAATATGATTTATTAATTTTTTCTGGATTATTAGACCATATGACTATTCCAAATGAAAATTCAAACTTAGATAGAATATCATATGTATCTAATTTTAGTTTTGATTTAACTAATGATATAAAATATTAATATGGTTGAAAAATTTAAATTATCAAATAAATTTAGTGTATATAAAACTAAATACAATGGTAATTATTCCAAACAAAGTTTTATTAAAAGGGTTATGCAAAATAAATTAATTATAAGTAAAACTAATAAAGGTGTAGATGAAAAGAGATTTATAATTGATTGTATTGAATTTAAAGAATTGGATAAATTTATTATTAGTATCTTAGAAAAAATAGAAAATCAAAAAGTTAATAATATAGCTAAATTTAGTTGGATATATACACAAGACAAAAATGAAACTATGACAGATATGCATAAACATGATTATCTATTATATACAACGGAAAAAACGAGCATAGAAACGGAATGGACGTGTGTATTTTATATTCAAATGCCTAATAATTTAAAGAATGATGAGGGAAACATTGTTTTTATGACCGAAGATAAAAATATACATAAATTTATACCAAAAGAAAATGATATTTTATTATTTTCAGGAAAACTACACCATATGATAATACCTATGCCAAATGCAGAAATGGATAGAATTGTATATGCAACAAATTATAATTTAAATATAAAATAATCGATATGTTACTAAAATTAACAAATGTAGATTTTAACGACTTACAATCATACGAATCGGATATAATATTGAATAAAAAATTAACAAATGTTTCAACATCAAATATGTATGAAATTTTATTTGATTGTGATAATTTTGATAAAATATTTAATATCGTTTTAGATGCAATAAAAAAAGAAACAAATGATAATTTAGATGTTTATGTAAAAAATATGTGGGGTTATTTACAAGATGATATAAATTTTAGTAAAATACAATTCGATAAAAATTTTAAAAGTCAAGTCTCAGTTCCGTCAAAATATTCATTTATATTTGGAATAAAATCATTTAATACTAATTTTTATTTTAAACCTATCGATGGTGTGGTGGAAAAAATAGCTATAAATGATGGTGATATTTTAATTTTTGATACTCATATATTTACTAATGAAGAATCGGATAATCAAAATAGAATTTTTTTAATAGGTTCCATATTGCCCGTTGAAGAGAATATACATATTATCAAAAAAGGAATTATTTAATTATATGAAAACATTTGAATTATTTAGCAAAGAAGAATGTAAGATTATTTTGGATGATATATTAAATAATTATAAATCGTATTATGTTAATCGTCAATTTGAAACGGATAGTTCATCCTACTATAAAATAGAAATAACAGAAAAAACTTGGTATTATTATAAAATAAAAAATTGGTTTAGTAATGAGTTGGGTTTAGGTGAAGTTGATGCTTATCTAACATTATTTTTTTATAAAGAAGGTGATAGATTTCCAATTCATGTTGATAAAATGAAATATACCGAATTTTACTATGATGCACTTTACAATGTAAATGTGATGCTGAATGAAGATTATGAGGGTGGTGAATTTATTTTAGATGGTATAGAATATAAACAACCGGCCGGAATGATTTATTACTATGAATCGACTAGACCACATGGTGTTAAGGTTGTTAAATCTGGATTAAGATATACTCTTATTTATTTTGTTCGTGAAAGAGATTTTAAAAAAGAAAAAACTATTTTATAATAAAATAAATTATGGAATATATTATTTACATACACCATTTTTTCTCTAAGTCTTTATTTTATAAATTAGCACATAACACAACGGATAGAGTATTTAACATAGATGATGATAATACAGGGTTTGTAACTACAAAATATAAAGGAAATAATATAAAGTTTATATTTAATCCAATTATTAATTATAATGAAGATGGTTTACATTTAGTAGACTTTTATACGGCATTTGTTCAAAAACATATAGACCCAACATATAAAAATATTATTAAAAGAAATAGGATTACAGATGTTGATTTTTTAACGAAAGTAAATGAAATTATTTGTAATCAAAAAAATTGGATAGTTCTTTTTTTAAGAATGGAAAAAATAGTAGACAAGTATGAAGAAAAAGGTAATGGATATGTTTCTTCGTTAGAATTGAATATTGAAAAATTAAAAAATCATAAAATTATTAGTGACAATGTTTTTTTACAAACTTTAATTAAAAAACACTATCCAAATCATTTTTTTTGTCTAACAAATTCGATATTTCAATGGAATGAATATATTTCAATTAGATGGTATTATGAATATAAAAATATTTTTGAAAAATTAATTCAACCATTTGATTTGTGTTTTTCAGTTAGACATCATAAGTTAAATAGAATACAAATATTAGATAAATTATCAAAATTAAATGACGATAGAATATATCTTTCGAGAGTTGATAATTGTAGACACAAAACTTTTAACAAATATTCCGACTTATTTGAAAAAAACATACATAATAATATAACAAAATCGGATAATTTTGATGACACCGATATTATTGAAAACATAGGTGAATATAAATATTTGGATTATTTAATGAGAATATTACCAATGGCAAAAATGCATATACTATCTGAATCATGGGACTTTAAAAAGGGTGATTATGCATCGATTTTCTTATCAGAAAAAACATATGGATTTTTATTAGCAAAAATTCCTTTCATTTCAACTCACCCATATCCACTAGACATTATTAATCACATTTTGGATGTTGATTTACACCCATTTTATAATGAAATAAAATCAGTAATGGGTTGTCCTGAAAAATTTGGTGAATTTGTAAAAACTTTTATGGCTGATTTTGATAAAAATTATAAATTGTGTAAAGATTGGGTTGAATCTGTGCATATTAAACTTATGGAAAAAATAAATAATGAAAATTCATTATTGGATTTGGTGTTAAATAATTTTGATGAAAATAATCAAAATAAACAAATAGAGAAAAGTTTAATATAATTTTATGGTTATATCATTTTGTTTTACAATAAAAATTTTAAATAAACAATCTGACCTAAATCTTTATGTTCAGATGATAGAAAAGTCAATACAATGTGCTAAACAATATCATAAAGTAAAATTTTATACCGATGAAGAAACTATTGCACATATACCAATCAAAGATATTGAAATACAAATAGTTAATACTGATAATTTTTATTTTGTAGATGATTTTAAAGTTTATTTATTAGATATAATTGAAGATAATGAAGTAATAATTGATACGGATTTATTTTTATTTGCACCACTTTATTTGGAAGATGATTACGACTTATATGTAGACTTTAAAGACCATAGTGGTAAGGATTGGTATATTGAATATTTGGATTGGTTTATAGATAAGGGAATAACAGAATTAATTCCAAATTTTAATGATAAAATTATACAGGTACCAAACATAGGGGTATTCAAATTTAAAAATAAACAACTACAAAAGAAATATACAGAAACATATTATATTATTAGAGAGTGGGCCTTATCAAAAGATAAAAACATAGATAGAGGAATATCTATAATATTAGGTCAGTATTTATTAGCATTATTAATGTCCGATTATAAAGTAAAATATTGTCATAAAAATGAAAATCACTACATTCATTTATCAGGCCCACAGAAATTTGAAAAAAATGTAATTGATAATATTATGCCAAATAAATCAATAAAAATAATATAATATTAATATATGAAATTTGAAAAAGATTTAAGAAATTATACCATAAAAGAAACACCAAAATATATAAAAGAAGTCGATTTTAATACTATTGATTTTGATGCCTTATCTGAAGAAATAAAAGAATTTAACAAAGAACTCAATTGGAATGAAATGTGGGATATAAATGAGGCTAAGAATAGATTAGAAAATAATTGGAAAATGGTTGTATTCATGCCAAATAATACGATAAAAGGATGGATATGGATAGACAATACTAATGAGCCAAAAAACATATATGTAAATAAAGAATATAGAAAGAAAGGTATTGGCAAAGAGTTGTATTATGAAGTGCATAATATATGTAAAAAAAATAACATAGAAAAAATAATAGGATTTATTGATGATTGGAACATTCATAGTCTTCAATGTATCCAAAGTGTTGGTTGGTATAAAATTTCAGATTAATTTAAAAATGGAAAATCCTTTAAAATATTGGAATATAGACGGATTCGATATCTCATCTTATTATAAGCTAGAAGAAAAGAAAAATAAATCTTTTGAAGTAGAAGATGAAATTACAAAATTAAAATGCACATATAATTTTAATGAATTGGGTTTTAGAGGTGAAAGCATAAATAAAAAAGGATTTAAGATAATGAGTTTAGGATGTTCTCTAACAGAAGGTGTTGGAGTTCAAAATAATGAAACTTGGCCAAATAGACTTTCAAAATTAATACCTAACTCAGTTGATATGAATTTTGGTGTAGGTGGTAGAAGTGGTGATTTTTTAACAAGATGTTTATTAACTTTTTTTGACTTAATAAAACCTGATTTGGTAATTATTCTATATCCACCTACAAATCGAAGAGAATATTATGACGATAATTGTGACATCAATCCATTTATAGGAACACATCCATTAGGTGAATATTTTACTAAAACGGATGAAGGTAGAAATATACATAACCACATATTAACGGTACAAACCAATAACGAAAATATAATAAATTGGTATAAAAATCATTTATTAATAAAATATTTTTTAGAATCAAAAAAATGTAATTGGATTTGGGATAATTCATTTGTAGATAATGATTATTCCGATGAAAATTTAATAGATAAAGGATATACAGGTGGATTCAATATATTTAAAGATGGACCTGAAATGTATTTATTAGACAGAGGAACCGATGGCCAACATCCTGGAAAACTACATCAAGAATTTTATGCAAAAAACCTATATCAGTTCATTATTGATAAACATCCCGAATATTTGGAATCGGCAAAAAATTTAATAAAAAAAGATAAAATTATTTAGTTATATTTTGTAATATCAAATATTTTTCGTATATTAGAGTATTGTAAATGATTAAACTCTAAAATTATGAAAACACAACAAGAATTAGAAGCAAACTACGATAGATTTATCGGAATTATCAAAAAGTATTTTACGGGTGAAAGATTGGAAAAATTACTTCATATGTATTCGGAAGAAGAATTGGGAAGTAATTTAGCAGTATCTCCTGCATCAAGTTCAAAACATTATCATAACGCACATATTGGGGGTTATATTGACCATATCTTTAATGTATGTAAGAATTCTATGAAGATGAAAGAATTGTTTATTGCACAAGGTGGTATTGTGGATTTTACAGATGAAGAATTGATATTTTGTGCACTACATCACGACTTAGGAAAGTTGGGTATTAAAGGTGAATTACATTATTTACCAAACGATAATGATTGGCAAGTTAAAAATCAGGGTAAGTTATTCAAAACCAATGATAAGATTACTTATATGACTTTGACTGATAGAACTTTCTTTACTTTGAATCATTATGGTATTACTTACAATGAGAAGGAATATTTTGGTATCAAATTAACAGATGGTATGTTTGACGAAGATAATCAAAAATATTTAACTGGTCATAATGGTGCAAAAGCTCCAAGATACAAAATTCAATACATTCTACATTGGGCAGATTGGATGTCTACTGTAATTGAAAGACAAAATAACGAAATTTAATGTCAAAATGTCAAAAATAGTTCATTGGTATAGTATTTGGACTATATAAGACATTATTAACTAAAAAATTTATATTATGTATTTAATTGATTACACTAAATTATTCGAAGATTTCTATTCAGAAACAACTCCAACTTGGAAAACTTCTAGAACAACAACTTATTCACCATCAAAATTTGCAGTGGACATTAAGGATGATGTTGCAACTATGGCATTATCCGTAATTGGCCACGATCCTAAGAATGTTGAAATTAATTGTTTTGTTGATAAGATAGAAGTTAAGTCTAAAAAACAAAGTGATACTGAATCCCCATTTGACCAACTAACTTCAAACATAGATGAGGTGATTACATTGGGTAAAGATTTGGATGGAACTAAATCTAAAGCGGAAATTAAGAACGGAATTTTGATGATTACAGTTGAGAAAAAAGATGAGTCCAAACCAAAAAAATTAACCCCAAAAGTTGGTTAATTCAGTTATTTTTCGTATATTACAAAGGTAGGAGATTAAACACTTCTACCTTTTTTGTTATAAATAAATACTTATTCTTATGATATACAATGAAAAAATACAAACATTATTAGAATCTTTAGATGGTAAATTGAGGATTTTGCAAAATGTTGCTAATGGAGCTCAACAAATTTCTCCGTCTGGTGTTAATATGACAATAGACGATGCAAGAAAGATTGTGGAAAGGGTTTCCGAATTAGTGAGTATAAATAGATAATATGAATTGGCTTAAATATTTAGTCGGATTTTCTGCACTAATTATCGCCGGATGTGCAGCTTTCTTTTCAGTAACAGGTTTAGGTGTTTTATTTAGTGGTGCTGCAACATCGGTAATGGTAATGGCTGGTGCGTTGGAGTTTGCAAAGTTAGTATCTGCAACATATTTGAAACAAGAATGGGATAATATCAAAGGATTTAATAAGTGGTATTTGACTTCTGCCGTTGCATTATTGATGTTAATCACATCTGCTGGTATATTTGGTTATCTTTCTAATGCATTTCAGGCACAATCTCTTAAATTACAACAGGTGGATAGAGAAATTTTAGTCTATACTACAAAAATTGACCAAAATACAGCTCAAATCAATCAATTAAACACACAATTGGGTCAATTATCCTCAACTCAAAACACAATTTTAGATAAAGGTAAGGTAAATTCTCGTCTTTTACGCTCAATTGACCAAAAAGACAGACAAACTGCTCAAATTAACAAAAAAATTGAAGTTTTACAAACCGAAAATGCTAAAAATAACGAAAAAATCAACGAAATTAAGACCTCAAACTTAGATTTAGAGAAAGAAGTGGGTGGTTTTAGGTTTATTGCGGAGGCATTTGGTATGGAATTGAAAAATGTAGTAAAATTCTTCATATTTTTGATTGTAATCGTATTTGACCCATTGGCAGTAGCACTTATTATTGCATTTAATGGTTTAATTTTACCAAAAAAGAGAACAAGAGAAGAACTTTTATCCAAAATGGCCGAAGATAACCAAAAATGGGGATTATATGAGGTTTATGGTGATAAACCCGAAGAAAATCAAGTTATAGAGAAGGATATTTTTAACGAAAATCAACAAAATGAGATTAACGAGAAAAAAGAAAATGAGTCTATTAGGATTGCTATTGATTTGGATGGTGATGGAACAATTGATGGATATGATACGGATGGTGATGGTATGATAGATGAATGGAATGCTGATGGCCACAGAGAAAGAGAAATTGGCATCAGAAATTCATTGCCATATTATGCAAAACCTGACTTTGATTGGTCGGATAGAAGTAAATGGATAAATGACCAAAATGCAATTAACTATTGGTTAAAATACAAAAAATCACAAGAAGAAGATTTAATTAAAACCTATTAAAATATGGCATATAGTGAAAAAGTGATTGGGCACTATGAAAACCCAAGGAATGTAGGAACTTTAGATAAAAGTAAACCTAATGTTGGCACCGGATTGGTAGGTGCACCGGAGTGTGGTGATGTAATGAGATTACAAATTGAAGTAAATGATGGAATTATTACCGATGCTAAGTTTAAAACATTCGGTTGTGGTTCTGCAATAGCCGCAAGTTCATTGGCAACGGAGTGGTTAAAGGGAATGACCTTAGATGAAGCAGTTAAAATGGATAATATGTCTTTGGTTGAAGAATTACATTTACCTCCAGTAAAGATACATTGTTCAGTTCTTGCAGAAGATGCAATTAAATCTGCAGTGAATGACTATCGTAAGAAAAACGGATTAGAAGAATTAATTTTTGAAGAAACACACATCTAATGGTAACTTTATCAGAAAAAGCATTAAATCATATATTGGAATTAATGGCCTCCGAAGACATTAGTCCGGATACGCATAACTTAAGAGTAGGTGTAAAAGGAGGTGGATGTTCAGGATTATCATATACAATGGATTTTGACGATTCTATTACTGAAATGGATGAAGTAGTCGATTTGAATGTAATAAAGGTAGTAATTGATAAAAAATCCGTATTATACCTATTTGGAACGGAACTTACATATTCCGATGGTTTAAACGGCAAAGGTTTTGCTTGGGAAAATCCAAATGCATCACGAACTTGTGGTTGTGGTGAAAGTTTTGCATTATAATTTGGTAGATTAAAAATATTTTCGTATATTGACTATATGAATATAGGATATGCATGTATAAATTTATCGTTAGGTAAAAAAGTAACTACCAACCGAACAATGATTAAAAAAACTTTTACCCAAAAAGGTTTAGATTATGTTTCGGATTTAGTGTTACAAAATGTTGCTGATTTAGAAAAAATTATCGATTGGAATGAACAAACCGGTATCAAAATGTATCGTATGAGTTCCGAAATGTTTCCTTGGGCTACTGAATACGAATTTAATCAATTAAAAGACTGGAAATCAATATCAACTATCTTAAAAAGATGTGGTGATAAAGCAACTAAATACGGGCAAAGATTATCTTTTCATCCTGGTCCATTTAATGTATTAGTTTCACCCAAAGAAAGTGTAATTTTAAATACAATTAAAGATTTAGAAGTACATGGTAGAATTATGGATGCAATGGGATTATCAAAAACACCTTACAATAACATTAATATTCATTGTAATGGTGTATATGGAGATAAAATGACTGCAATGGATAGATTTGTCACTAATTTCCAAAGACTTTCCAAATCGGTTCAAAATAGACTTACAATTGAAAATGATGATAAGGCATCTATGTATTCTGTTAAAGATTTGATGTATATTCATCAAAAGATTGGTATTCCTATTGTTTTTGATTATCACCATCACCAATTTTGCACAGGAGATTTATCTGAAGAACAAGCACTTAAACTTGCAGTTACTACGTGGCCCAATAATATAATTCCGGAAGTTCATTATTCGGAAAGTGCTATAGGTAAAAAACCACAAGCTCATTCGGACTATATTAAAACTATTCCAAAAACTTATGGATGTGAAATTGATATAATGGTAGAAGCAAAACAAAAAGATTTAGCAATATTAAACTTTATATAAAATGAAAAAATACGCATTATTTATTGGAAGATGGCAAACATGGCACAAAGGTCATGAGTGGTTAATTAATCAACAATTAGAAAAAGGAAAAAATTGTTGGGTTGCAATTAGAGATGTACAAGTGGATGAAAATAATCCCAAATCAGCACAACAAGTTTTAAAAGAATTACAAAATGAACCATTTTTTACACAAAATTGGGATAAGATTTTATTATCTATCATTCCAGACATTGAAAGTGTAAATTATGGTAGAGCAGTTGGTTACGAAGTTTTATACCATAATCCACCAGCTGATATTGAAGCAATTAGTGGAACTGCAATTAGACAAAAGTATATTGACTCAAATGGTGATGTAATCGTTTATAATATTGACAAAGATGATAGTAGAGAGGAAACGACACATAGCTAAAACTATCTCATATCGTATTGTATCAACTTTAATTGGTTTTGGTATAATGTGGTGGGTAAGTGGTGATATTAAAGTAGGAGCTGCATTTGGAGTTGCAGAATTAGTTTATAAACCCATTCAATACTATATTCACGAAAGAGTTTGGTATAAATGGATAAAATATGGTTTAAAAAAATAAAATATGAAATTAATAGTAGACAAAAATCAATTAGGATTGGAAACAAAAGAATTTAGAGAATATCTAAAAACACCAACTCCTAAAACAGAAATTACACAAGATGAGGCAGATGAGTTAAGAATGAAACTGACTCAGGCCTTAATTGAACATCCAGGTTTAGGTATTTCTGCAACACAAATTGGAATTAAAAAAAGAGCTTGTTATATCAATTTTGGTGATGAAGAATTATTCTTAGTTAATCCAGTTATTAAAGAAAAATCAAAAGAAGGATTTCTTTTTTATGAAGGTTGTTTATCAATTCCATCAACTATTGAAAGACCCGTTAGAACAATTAGAGCTTCTAAGATTATTGTCCAAACTGATAATTTAGGTGAATTAACATTTGAAATTAATCCAGAAGGAGATAAAGCAAATGAAAGTGTATCTAAAGAAACAATGATGACAGTTATAGTTCAACATGAAATTGACCACTTAGATGGATTTACCATTAAAGATAGAGTTTACAATACTCAGGTTGTCAAAAGACAAAATTATGGTAGAAATGATTTAATAGTTATGAAATCACCAACAGGTGAATTAGTAGAGGTTAAATATAAAAAAGCAAACAATTATTTTTTAAAAGGATACGAAATCGTTTAATTTATGGAAACAATAGTAATAATAATATTAACAATATCAACTGCAGTTTTAACTTATGCAGTTTATAACTTACTTGGTAAGTTGGAAAAATATGAAGATATGATTGAAGAAAATGATTTATTTATTCAATCGGAATTACAAAGAAACGAAGCATTACTGGAGGCATTACGAGAAATTGATACCCGTCAAATGTTTGAGAAGGATGATGAAGTAGGTTCTATATTTTATCAAATAAAAGAAACTATCGAAAAATTCAAACAAAGACAATAATATGGCAATCACTAAAAGAAGAAAAAGAGGCCCTAATAGA
>JACCDP010609747.1_pt1 | contig 17301 bp, 16 predicted proteins | sample 7445841 | NCBI WGS metagenome assembly JACCDP01 (sample SAMN15323441, study PRJNA562643) | freshwater metagenome | isolation source: river surface water | place: USA:Blue River Watershed | collected 2017-08-17 | reverse complement strand
GTTCCCCCTATGTCTCCCGACTTCGTCTTGCGACTTGGTCAAGCAATTGGAACACATTTTCGTCACGCTTATCCACATCCTAAAATTCTGATAGGCAAAGACACGCGCCGTAGCGGGTACATGCTGGAGCAAGCTCTCTCTGCGGGGATTTGTAGCGTCGGAGTAGATGTCCTGTTTCTGGGACCACTCCCGACACCAGGCATCGCCTATCTGACCCGAGGCATGCGGGCATGTGCAGGGATCGTTATTTCCGCCTCGCATAATCCTTACGACGATAACGGAATCAAGATCTTTAGCGACGATGGCTATAAGCTCCCCGATGATATCGAGCTCAAACTGGAAGCCATGCTGGACCAGCCACTCCAAGATCAATTCCCGGTAGGGATGGGAGTGGGGCGAGCCAAGCGAATCGACGACGCTATCGGACAGTACGCAGTTTTTCTCAAAGAGCAGTTTCCGAAACACTTGAGACTCGATGGCTTAAGGATAGTACTAGACTGTGCCAATGGTGCGGCCTATCGCGTAGCGCCAAAGGTCTTCGAGGAGCTGGGTGCAGAACTTTTTGTAACCGGCAATCAGCCTGACGGCAAAAATGTCAATGATGGCTGCGGAGCACTTTATCCACAGAGCCTTGTGGATAAGGTTAAATTGTATAAAGCAGATCTGGGACTTGCGCTGGATGGCGACGCCGATCGCTTGATCGTGGTCGATCATACGGGCGAGCTGGTCGATGGCGATCAGATCCTTGCTATTTGTGCGAGCTACATGCACGCACAAGGACGTTTGAAGGGGCAATCTGTGGTTGCGACGGTCATGAGCAATATGGGACTCGAAGTTGCCATGAACAACATTGGTGTCAAATTGATTCGGGCTAAAGTCGGCGATCGCTATGTGGTCGATGAGATGCGTAAAGGTGGCTATAATCTCGGTGGCGAGCAATCGGGACACCTTATCTTCTCGGATTGTAGTACGACGGGCGATGGGATTCTTGCAGCCCTTCACCTCCTTGAAGTTATGCTGACTCAGCAGAAGACTCTCGCGGACCTCAAAAAGTGCATGACAATCTTCCCGCAAGTCCTCAAGAACGTGCGTGTGAAACACAAACTCCCCTTTGAAGATATGCCTGAAGTGGCAAAGCTGATCGCAGATGCCGAAAAAACTCTGGGTTCACGAGGCAGAGTCCTTGTGCGTTACTCGGGGACGGAGAATCTGGCTAGGGTCATGCTTGAGGGCGAAGATCATGGTCACCTCGAAGAGATGGCCGGACGAATTGTGAGCAGCCTGGAGAAGGCGCAGGGAGCACGCTCGTGATAAGGCTTGGAGTGAATATCGATCATGTTGCGACCGTTCGTAACGCTCGCGGGGAGATTTATCCGAATCCCGTTCAAGCAGCCGCCTTTGCCGAATTAGGTGGGGCAGATAATATTACCTGTCACTTGCGCGAAGATCGTCGTCACATTAAAGATGCGGATGTTCGTCTCTTGCGTGAAACTCTACCAATTCCCCTGAACTTTGAAATTGCAGCGACTGACGAGATGATTCAGATCGCCAGTCAAATCAAGCCGCATGCTGTGACGTTGGTGCCTGAAAAGCGTCAGGAATTGACGACCGAAGGGGGCTTAGACCTCAATCAGGGCACGCATAAGCTCAAAGATGATATCGCGCGGCTCAAAGATCTTGGTATTTTTGTGTCCCTTTTTGTGGAGCCAGAAGCCCGTGATATGGAAGTGGCTCGCAAACTTGGGGCGCAAGCCATCGAAATCCACACCGGTCACTACTGTCGCGATATGCTCAAGGTTCGCTCAACACTCGAAGCTTGGCAACTGGTCGCAAAGCTACAGACAGCTGCTGAAGCAGCTCATCAAAACGGTTTGCAAGTCCACGTTGGGCATGGTCTCAATTACAGCAATGCACAGTGGATGCAGGTGATTCCTCACTGTGAAGAGGCGAATATCGGGCATGCTATCATCGCGCGAGCTCTTTTTGTGGGACTACCCCAGGCGGTTCGTGAGATGAAGAGCCTCTTGAATGAGCCTCAGTTTAGACCTCTGAGGGAGCGTAGCCCATGGCTTCAACCATCTTCACAGGTCTGATCTGCGGAGAGGGAGATGTCTCGCTGATCGAGGCCCTTCGGCAGGAGTTAGAAGGACGAGAATCTTACGTCCTTTGGCTTCAAGGTGAGATGGGAGCCGGCAAAACTACTTTTGTTCGGCATTATCTCTATAGCCTCGGCCTTCCGGCACATACTCCGGTAGTTTCCCCTACCTATACCATCATGAATGAGTATAAAATCGGTGCACTCTGGTATGCTCATCTCGATCTCTATCGGGCGGACGAAAGATTTTCGCTTGATGAGCTTGGGGTACGAGATGTCCGAACGTACCATGGGACTTTTGTCGAATGGCCTCTCCAGGCAGGCGCTTTGGAGTCCATTGAGGCCACGCACATTCTTAAGATCGAACCTGCTCCGGATCTTGGACATAGGTGCTATAGTCTAGAGCGAGTTTTCTAACCAAAGAAGGATAATGAAGCGAATGGATCTCAATTTTCTCAAAGAACTCAAGCTTGATGGGAAAAACCTCGGCGTTTGCACAGGCACTCAATGGCTTGGCTCGCAGAATTCTGGTCTCTTCGAGTCTTACTCGCCTGTGGACGGGCGTTTGATCGGGACAGTCCACAAAGCAAGTCGTGCCGATTATGAAGCCATGATCCAAACAGCAGAACGTGCATTTCCCATCTGGCGGCAGCTGCCGGCTCCAAAGCGCGGCGAAATAGTCCGACAAATTGGGGATCGTTTGCGCCAAGTGAAGGAACCTCTCGGTAAGCTCGTCGCCTATGAAATGGGAAAATCCCTCCAAGAGGGTTTGGGTGAAGTTCAAGAGATGATCGATATCTGTGATTTTGCCGTCGGCTTATCACGGCAGCTGCATGGCTTGACGATGCACTCAGAGCGCCCGAATCATCGGATGTACGAGCAATGGCATCCGATTGGGCTCGTTGGCATCATCTCAGCATTTAATTTTCCAGTCGCAGTGTGGTCCTGGAACTCAATGATCGCAGCTGTCTGCGGGGATGTGACCATCTGGAAGCCGTCTGAGAAAACCCCATTGTCAGCAATCGCATGTTTTCACCTCATGCAAGAGATCCTTCGCAATAATCAGGTGCCTGAGGGTGTGATGAACCTCATCATAGGAGATGTCGCTGAGGTAGGGGAACCTATGCTCTCGGACTCTCGCGTACCTTTGGTATCTGCAACAGGCTCGACACGTATGGGCAAACGCGTGGGAGAAGTCGTGGGGGCACGTCTAGGACGTTCTATCCTCGAGCTGGGCGGAAACAATGCCATCATTCTCACTCCCAATGCGGATCTTCAACTGGCAGCTCCCGGTATCGTCTTTGGTGCGGTAGGAACCTGTGGGCAGCGCTGCACAACAACGCGTCGCTTGATTGTTCATGATTCTCTCTACGATTCTGTCAAGAATATGTTGGTCAAGGCCTTTCAAGGTCTCAAGATCGGCTCACCCTTGGACACAGAAAATCATGTCGGTCCTCTGATCGATAAGCAGGCTGTGCAAGCAATGCAGGCAGCCTTGAAGGAAGTCGTCAAAGAAGGCGGACAATTGCTCTACGGCGGCGAGGTTTTGGAAGGAGTAGGCTTTGAGTCAGGCTGCTATGTGCGACCAGCTATTGTCGAAGCCAGCAATGAAATGCGAATGGTTCAAGAAGAAACCTTTGCTCCCATACTCTATCTGATTCGCTACAGCGGAGAAGTAGAAGACGCCATCAAGATCCAAAATAATGTTCGTCAGGGATTGAGCTCCTCAATCTTTACGTTGAATCTCAGGGAGGCTGAGCTGTTCTTGTCAGCCGCTGGTTCAGACTGTGGGATTGCGAACGTCAACATTGGTACCTCCGGCGCTGAAATTGGTGGTGCGTTTGGTGGAGAAAAAGACACGGGTGGTGGCCGTGAGTCAGGATCTGACGCGTGGAAGGCATACATGCGTCGACAGACCAATACGATCAACTATGGCCGTCAGTTGCCTCTTGCTCAGGGAATCAAGTTCGACTTGTGAGGTGTGCTTGTGGAAGGACTAGCTGCGTATTTGAGCTATACAGACTTGTTAGATCACTCCGGGCAAGAGACGGGTGAGCGGATAGCGACGCTCGTGCTGAATCGCCCTGATGTCGCCAATGCTTTTAGTGGAGAGTTGCTGTCTCAAATCAGTAGTCTCCTCCAGGCTGTGGCTCAGGATAAATCGGTTCGACTCCTGCTGTTGCAGGGGTCTGGCAAGCATTTTTCGGCTGGGGCTGATCTGCACTGGATGAAGGCGGCTGCTCAGCTGGACTTTGCTGGGAATCTGGCTGAGGCCGAAAAGCTTACCGTCATGTTTGAGGCTTTAGCTCGTCTGGGCATTCCCACTCTCGCACTGAGCAAAGGGGCTGCTTTTGGAGGTGCTGTCGGTCTTCTGGCCGCTTGTGATTATGTGATAGCCGTGGAGCAGTCTAAGTTTTGTTTAAGCGAAACTAAGATAGGACTCATACCTGCAGTTATTTTGCCATACCTAGCGCGCAAGATTCAGCCGGCGGCTTTGCATCGTCTCGTGTTGACGGCGCGGGTTGTAACGGCTGAAGAGGCCCAAGCAGTGGGTCTGGTTCAGGCGGTCGTAAAACCATCCGAGGCCGAAGACTATCTGCGTCAGGAGTTGGAGCTCTTGCTCTCTGCGAGTCCTGAGGCGCAGACTAGTTACAAAAAGCTGTATCAAGACCTCAGCACAGAGGGATGGCAGCAAGGCCCTGAGACAGCTCATGCAATAGCCACGATTCGAGCTAGTACTCTCGGTCAGCAGGGTTTGCAGTCTTTCTTTCAAAAGAGCCCAGCACCTTGGATGCGAAAGATCCCTGCGACAGCCCGCCTTGTGATTCCCTAAACGTTCTTTAGTGTGTAAGCAGGTCTTCTCGGCAGATAAGCGAGAAGACCAAAGTTTTTCCGTTTTAGCCTACCAAAGAGTAGCCTTTCTGTGCTGATTCAGGAACAATATCGCGAGAACATAGCGAAGCCTACATTTTGTGTGCGGAGATTCGTCGGGGAGGTCCGTACGATCTTGCAGTCATGCCGCGAAGGCCTTATCACAAGATCAGTATGTTTCGGTACCTCTATCAGCCTCGTCCAAGGGAAAGAGAACTTATGCAACTGCGGGTATTCAAGTTTGGTGGAACCTCTCTCGCGAGTCCAGAAGCACTTCAGAAGGTTCTGACAATTATCGAGGCGCATGCACAGGGGCTTTGCGTGGTTGTCTCTGCAGCGAGTGGTGTAACGGACAGCCTTTATAAATTATATCAAAGTTCGGTTAAAGACCGACGTGGTGAAGATTTGCAGATTCTTGCTCATCTTGAAGAACGTCATCTTCATATCGTCAGAGGACTCGTACCTGCTGGGCCAAGAAGAGCTCGTTTAGAGAGCACGATTCGTCAATCTGTTGAAGAGCTCAGAAAAATCAGCGAGAGCTTAAGCATATTACGAGAAGAAACGCAGCGGACTTTGTCTATGACCGTCTGTCATGGCGAGCGTCTGATGGCAGCGATCATGGCCGAAGTCCTCAATGAGCGCGGATGTGCTAGTGTTTTGGTTGATTCGACCAAACTCATCAAGCTCGTTCGGGAAAGACAGGAATACACTCCAGATGATCAAAAGTCGCGGCAGGCGACGCGCTCAGAGCTCATGCCTGTGCTTGAGCAAGGTAAGGTGGCTGTTATCCCAGGTTTCTTTGGGGAAGGGCCTGATGGGGAAATCATGATACTCGGTCGAGGGGGATCTGATTACTCTGCGACTTTGCTGGGATCATTTTTGGATGCTCACGAAGTGTGCCTCTATAAAGAGGTCGATGGTCTCATGACAGCAGATCCCAGGCATGTGTATGAAGCAAGAGTTTTGCCAGAGTTGCACTACCGTGAGGCTACCGAGTTAGCTTATTACGGAGCCAAGGTCTTGCATCCTCGGGCTATCATTCCTCTTGTGAAGGCTCAGATTCCACTGATCGTCAAATGCACCTTTTTTCCTGAGAAGCCAGGGACACGCATCCACGCAGAGGCCATTGAAGGTTCGTACCCTGTAAAGGCCCTTAGCTACATCGATAAGCAAGCGATGGTTTCCATTGAAGGCAAAGGCATGATGGGTGTCCCAGGGGTGGCCTCGCGAGCCTTTAGTGTCATGGCACAGAATAATATTTCTATTTCCTTTATTACCCAGGCTTCGAGTGAAGCCAGCCTCTGCTTTGTTGTTCCCGGTGATCAAGGGGCACAGGCTAAGAAAGTGCTCGAGGAAGCCTTTCGCTTTGAGCTCGATCATCAGCTCGTCGATGAGGTGCGCTTGCGCAATGATCTGGCAGTTCTTGCCGTCGTTGGGCTTGGAATGCGAGGAACACCAGGTATTGCAGCCCGAGCCTTTACGTGTATTGCTCAGCAAAAAGTGAATATTGTGGCTATTGCGCAGGGCTCCTCGGAGCTTAATATTTCGATCATTATCGATCAGGCAGAAGCGGCTCGTGCACTGAGAGCTTTGCACAAAGAGTATGGCTTAGAGAAAATTCGTGCGGTCTCCTATCGTGATCCGCGCGAAGTGAATTTGAGCATCTATGGTTTTGGCCAAATTGGTCAAGCTCTGACGCGGCAGCTCCGTGATCAGCGGGAATACCTTGAGCAACGTCTTAAGCTGAGCAGTCCCATCGTAGCTTTGACAGATCGTTCCGGCCTTGTCATGCATGAAGACGGCTTTTCGGAAGCGCAGATTCAAGAATTTTTGGAAGTGAAAGCAGATAAAAGAAAGCTGAGAGGGTCAGGGAACGTTGCTGACCTTGAACAACAGCTCGAACAACAGCTCTGGCAGGGGCCATGGGATCGCAAAATCTTTATCGATCTTACAGCGACAGAGTCGGCTGATCTCTTAAAACGAGCTCTTCAAGCAGGTTTCCATGTTGTTCTTGCCAATAAGAAGCCCCTTGCTGTTCCCTACAAGCAATATCGTGAGTTGATTGATTTGGCTGCCACACAGAACTTGCAGCTGCGCTATGAAGCCACTGTAGGTGCTGGTCTTCCCGTGCTCGATACGATCGATAAGCTGGTGGTAGCTGGAGATGCTGTCGAAGAGATTTTAGGCTGTTTCTCAGGAACATTAGGCTTTTTGATGACAGAAATGGAAGACGGCGTACCGTTTTCTGTCGCGGTTCGCAGCGCCTTTGACAAAGGCTATACGGAGCCAGATCCTCGCGATGATCTCTCGGGAATGGACGTGGCCCGCAAGGCCCTTATCTTGGCTCGTACCATCGGTATGGAGATAGATCTCACAGATCTTGCTCTAGATCCCTTGTTTCCTGACTCATTGAGTGATGATAATCCTCAGGTCTTCATGGAAAATCTCAAAAAGCTCGATGGCGAGTACGCGTCCCGCATCAGTTCTGCTCGCGAACGAGGGATGACCCTGCGTTATGTGGCTCGCATCTCTCGCGAAAAAGTGACAGTGGGCATCGAAGAGGTTTCGAGGAATTCTCCTCTGGGACGTCTGCGTGGAACTGACAATCAAGTGAGCATTAAAACTCAGCGATATAGTACGAATCCTCTCATCGTAACAGGGCCGGGGGCTGGCGCTGAAGTGACGGCTGCGGGTGTGCTGAATGACATTATCACCATCGCGGTAAGTCAGGAACGGGGGTTGGTATGAAGTTTGAGGTCATTGCTCCGGCTACTATTGGCAATGTTTCTTCTGGTTTTGACATCCTTGGTTTAGCTGTCGATCAGCTGGGTGATCACTTTTATGTAGAAAGTGCTAAGCAGTACAGCATAGAAACTGTGGGGCGGGATGCTGCTTTAGTTCCGACAGATCCAAAGCGGAACACAGTAACTCTAGCATCCGAGGACTACTATCAGATGCTAGGGGTTCCATCACAACCCTTTCGCCTCAAAATAGATCGAAGCTTACCGCTCTCTGGGGGCTTGGGGTCGAGCGCAGCCTCAAGTGTTGCAGGGGCATTGGCTGCTGCCAAACTCACAGGAACTCTCGATCGTCGCGACCTCATTATGCAGGCAGCGCTGCATGCGGAGGCAGCGGTTTCGGGGAAACATTTGGATAACATCGCTCCTTGCCTCTTAGGGGGGTTAGCGCTGGTTCAAGATGTTGAGAAGCTTCAGGTCTATTCCGTGCCCATCAAGCTGGAATTCTGGATTACCCTCATTACGCCGAATGTCAAAGTACAGACCAAAGATGCACGTCGTGTGCTTGCCAGTAGTCTGACTACAGCTGAGTGGACACAGCAGATGGCCCATTGTACGACATTGGCCCTTGCCTTTGCACAAGGGGATGCTGAGCAGGTCGCTTTTGGATTGCGTGATCCTTTTGCTGAGCCTGCACGATCTCCTCTCATTCCTCTGTTTAAAGAGGCTCAGGAGCGAGCTATCGGCTGGGGAGCTTATGGCTTTTGCATCAGTGGAAGCGGTCCGACTTGCTTTGCGATCTGTCCCACTGAAGAAAAGGCCAAGCGTGTTGCGCAGGGAGTTGCAGCTTTGATGGGGCCAGACACCCGAACGTATGTGGTCCGACCTCGCTTGACCGGAGCGGAGATTATCGAATGACTGCGACCACCCAATTACAATGCGTGAGCTGTTCTCGCCAGTATCCTTTGTGGGAGTTGCGTTATGCCTGTGACTGTGAGGGGCTACTCGAACTCCATACAGATCTGTCGGGTCAACATTCTCTTAAAGAACTTTTTGAAAAGAGACTTTTGAGTCGTAAGCTCTTAGATCGCAGTGGTGTGTGGCGCTTCCGTGAAGCCCTTTTTCCTGTTTCGGCAGAAGACTGTGTGAGTATGCCTGAAGGTCAAACGGGTTACTATGAAGTACCTCAGCTCGGTCAATGGGCTGGGCATGAGCGTTTGGCGTTTAAGCATGAAGGCGAAAATCCCAGTGGTTCCTTCAAAGACCGTGGGATGACTTCAGCTGTAACTGCCGCCAAGAAACTTGGCATGAAGCTTTTGGCTTGTGCTTCTACCGGTAACACCAGTTCGTCTCTTGCAGCTTATGCGGCGCGTGCAGGTTTGCGTTCTCTTGTGTTCCTACCAGCAGGCAAAGTCAGTCTTGGCAAGATGGCTCAAACCCTGGGCTATGGTGCTGTTGCGATGGCGGTGCGTGGCGATTTTGATGATGCCATGCGCATCGTCCGTGAGCTGGCTTTGGCTGGCAAGGTCTATATGGTGAATTCTCTCAATCCGTTTCGTATTGAGGGTCAAAAGACAATTATTTGGGAGCTCCTTCAAGATCGTAATTGGCAGGCTCCTGCTTGGATTTTAGTGCCGGGAGGTAATCTCGGGAACACCAGCGCGTTTGGTAAGGCTATCGAAGAGGCCTATACTATGGGCTGGATTGCTAAAAAGCCGCGCTTGGTCACCATACAGGCAAAGGGTGCGAGTCCCTTTTATGAAAGTTATCAAAAAGATTTTGCTTCGCTTGAGCCTATGGCGGCTGAGACAATTGCGACAGCTATTCGGATCGGAAACCCCGTGAATTTCCCTCGCGCTGTTAAAGCGATCCAGCACACCAATGGTCTTGTCTCTGTGGTGACTGATGAGGAGATTATGGCTGCGAAAGCAGCTATTGATCGATCCGGATTGGGGTGTGAGCCTGCGAGTGCTGCAACCCTTGCAGGATTAAAGCAGCTCGTTCAGGCCGGAACGATCAGAGAAAGCGAAGAGGTCGTGGCAATTCTAACAGGACATATTCTCAAAGATACGGATGCTATCATGAAGTGCCAGGATCTGGTGTGTCACGAAGTGGATGCGGAGCGAGGAGCGATCGAACGTGCGCTCGACCGCTTTCTGTGAGAGCTACGAACGCTCAGGCAGTGTCTGAGCGATTTTATCGAGCAAGCCGTTGACGAATGATCCTGAGTTTTCAGTGCTATACTTTTTTGCAAGCTCGATCGCTTCGTTGATGACAATACTGCGAGCGAGGCTGGTGTTCACAAGTTCGTAAATAGCAAGGCGAAGGACGCAGCGATCAACCACGGGCATGCGCGAAAGATTCCAGTGTTCGGAGACAGATTCGATCTTTTCATTCAGAGCCGCCATCTGCAGAAAAACACCCTCAACCAATTGTCTGAGGTAGGGAACCAGGCCTTTATCGATGCTAAAATCGCTGACAAAGCGCTCAAAATGAGCCTCCGAGAAGAAGTACAGCTTTTCGATTTCGGCTTGGTAGAGAAACTGTAAGGCCCACTCACGCGCTTGCGAATGGGGGTGTTGTTCACGAGACACGACAAAACTCCTGTATGACGCTCGGACGTTAGGTATCACGACACTCTCAAGTTTCGACCATAGTAAGGGCGGTATGGGCTGCATCTGCCCCTTTGTTGCCGTGCTTAAGCCCGGCACGATTGAGAGCTTGTTCGACAGTGTCTGTGGTCAGAACACCAAAGACGATAGCGACTCCCGTTTGGATACTGATATTCATCAAGCCAGAAGCACATGGGCCAGCGACGTAATCGAAGTGAGGCGTTTCCCCACGGATTACTGCCCCAAGACAAAGAACAGCCCCGTACTTGCCATTTCTGGCGGCCTTAGCTGCAACAACTGGAATTTCAAATGCTCCTGGAACCCAGATGATATCAACCTGGGATTTCACTCCAGCAGACTCGAAGACTTCCTGTGCTGCCTGAACCATGGACTTGGTGATCAATTCATTGAATTTAGCAGCAACAATCAAAAAGCGTTGGCTCATAGTCCACCTTCCTTAGCTGGGCTTTTGAATGATACAGTTTTCGATGATTTCAAGGCCGAATGCAGAGAGGCCTTGCAAAACCATCGGAGAACTGGTGTGCACACGCATCTTTTGAATTCCTAGGGCTCTTAAAATTTGAGCTCCGGTCCCGTGAAGGCGTAAATCCATGCGTCGGATCTGGGTTCCCTCATCAGGTTTTTGAGATAGATCGTTGATCAGAGCATGAAAGTCCTGAGCCCAAGAGGCTTGCGGATTTTGTAGGTAAAGTAGAGCGCCGCGTTCTTGCTGAGACAAAATCTCAAGACCTCTCTGGAGGCGAAAGCCAGAACCATTTTTGCGATCTGCAAAGACATCAACTAGCGGCTGCTGGGTATGGACACGAACGTCGATCACATGATCTTCGAAGCCAGAACCCTTAACGAGAGCGAGATGCTCAAGATGGTCGACCGTGTTACGGAACATAATGGCTTCAACAGGGCCTTCGGAAGTTTGAATTTTGGTGCGGCTCACTTCCTCGACCATAGATTCATGCATGAGTCGGTATTGGATAAGATCTGCGATGGCAACGATAGGAATATTATGCTTGGTGGCAAAGCCCTCGAGATCTTGCATGCGCGCCATCGTTCCATCATCGTTCATGATTTCACAGATGACACCAGCTCCCCGAAACCCGGAAAGCTTGGCAAGATCGACCGATCCCTCGGTATGACCGGCGCGTTCCAGAACGCCGCCAGCTCTGGCTTTGAGAGGGAAAATATGTCCGGGTACAACGAGGTCATCTGGGCGCGTCTCGGGGTGAATAGCAACCTTAATCGTGTGAGCGCGATCTGCCGCAGAAATTCCTGTGGAGACTCCTTCCCGAGCTTCGATGCTTACAGTGAATGCAGTTCCTTGGTAAGGCAGGTGTTTGGTTGTATCAGCCATCATGGGTAGTTTAAGGCGGTCGACTATCTCGGGCTCGAGTGTGAGACAAATAAGGCCTCTCGCCTCTTTAGCCATAAAATTGATAAGTTGCGGCGTTGCGCACTCTGCGGCAAAAACCAAATCCCCCTCATTTTCGCGATCTTCGTCGTCAACCATGATGACCATGCCGCCTTTTTTGACGGCCTCTATAGCAGCGTGTACACGTGCGATGAGCTTTTCTTGATCGATCTGCATTAGGGTTGTCCTTCACGTACCAGGAGAGAGATTTTCAAAGAATAGCCCGGAGTCCCGGGCGCCCGCGAGCCTGCATGGTATTGCAAAGCCCATGTTTTGTCACCCTCAAGTTACTGTTTGCTCCAGGTTTCAAGGAGCTCTCCGCTCATGCTTTCCAACGATATCGATACGACGTCCTGGGCTTCTACGGTCCAGGAAAGTTTGGTCTGATCTGAGAGACTGACTTTTCTGATTTGGGTGTTGCCTTTCGTCTCTGTTGAAACCGGCAAACAGTTCAAGACCAATTCGTCTGGACTTATGGAAACGCTATAGGGAGTCGCCGAAAGATTGCGAGCTTGGATGGTGAACGTACGTCCTTCCACTTGTAGGATTTTGTCTGAACCTTGTATTTTGAGTTCGAGGGAGTAGCCGCGTGAAGACATCCATGTGCCAGACTTGGCTTCAGCCCAGGGTGAAGCACAGGCGACACGAAGATACTTAGAATAACTCATCATGATTGTAGATTCTGGAGCTGCGGAGCTACCCGTGTTTTCTGTCTTATTATCTTGGGTGTCTCCAGCGGCGCCACCTACGGCGGTAGTATCACGCTTAGGGACTCGGGCGCCGTTTCCTACTTCCGTACCAAGGCTGCAGCCAAGCAGGTTTAGACATGTGAGAAGGCTAAAAATCTTGTCTGCTCTCATGTTAATGCCTTTTTCGTTTGAGGAAACATTTGCAGGTTTAATTGCACAACTGTGTTGTCGGGAGCCTTTTTCTGTTGCTCCAAGGCCCATTCATGCAGCTCTTGACGGAATGATTTCAGTCTCTGTTTGAGTTCCAGAAGAGATTGATCAGGTATTTGAAAAATCAGTGCTCCAAACTCTCTCTGATCGATGGGGAGATCAACTAGGGCTGCGAGACTCTGCTCTAGAGCACACTTATGATAAGTCCTAACGGCCAAGCTTTTTATCTCATCACTGGAGATCACCATGTCGTCTTTGACAGAAAAGCGGCCTTCGGCGTCTTTACTGATCAATGAATTCTTTTTGAGAAAGTTCAGTGCACGGACTATCTCTTTAATATCGATTCGTCCAGTGAGTCTTCTTTGTATCCAATAGGGATCGTCTCTGAAATCGTTATGCTGGACAAGCTCACGGAGGACTGGATAGATCCAGTGACTCAAATATTCGGCTGCTTCCGTATCGAGTTGATGACGTTTGGCGTGTGGCATCAGACGTTGTAAGGATTCAAGATGCTCTTTGCGCTCTTCATCAGATTCTGCTTGGTTCATAGCAACTAAGCTACGAAAGTAGGAAGCCTGATTTCCTGAGAGATTCAGAGCCTCTAGAAATTTCTCTATGGACTGCGGTGTCAGATTTCTTTGACCTTCTATGACCAACTTGAGGATGTTGGGTGACTTGAAGCCCGCTGCTTGTGAAAATTGACGAAAACTATAACCTCGTTTGCCAGCTTTCTTGGTCTGATAGAAATCAGAAAGAAATTGCCGGAAGTTCGTATAGCCATAAATAGAGATGTGGGTAGACATTTACAGCCTCCGCCAATAACAGATGTATTCTCGGCATTTTTATCTTTTCTCTTGAGGCTAAAATTTTCTTAGCAATTTTGAGAGTCTATCGGGGGAGTTGTATTCGCTGAAGAGGAGATAAATGGAAACTGATCCAAGTGGATCCGATGGGGATACGTTGTAAAAACAACGCGTTTTTTTGGTTTGGTGAAATTTTCATGACTCTTCTTTCGATCGATAACTTTAGTCACTGTTATAGGATCAAGGAAAAGCTAGAGAGATCTTATATATACAAAAAAGGAAGAAAATAGTGAAAAGCAGTCGTGCGAAGGCCGATCCCTATTGTTAATTCGGGATGTCGGGAGCTTTGGTCGGAAAGAGGTCTTAGGCGTCAAATTTACTTGGTTAGTGCTAACGTACCATCTTGCTTGGACTTTTGCTATAAATAGAGAAACGAAGAGAGATTGGACGCCGATTTTCAATCAACCTCATTCCCGGGCTGGTGAATGGAAATAAGAGATGATCTGAGAAGCGAGATTGGGAAAGGACTGCAGTGGTTAAGGAAAAGCCTTGCCCTGACTCAGTACCAATTAGCTGCGTTGGCTCACTTAGACTATCGCCACTACCAGAATATAGAAACCGGAAGAGTGGAAGTCAAAGTCGAAACTTTAAAACGCATTTGCGACGCCTTTGGCTTTGGTCTGAGCGCCTTCTTCTCACTTGTTGATCGAAAGCCATGGCTCCAGGAAAAGAATGGCAAACTTCGCGGTAGCGGAGATGTTTACGTTTTTCGAATTGAACATGAGCACTCTCATTTTCGCCTATTTTCTGAAGTTAAAGATCTCCTGCTTGGTTGGGGACGTGACTTAGCGGAGGGAAATCGCGATTCTTTACAGGGGAGTCCTTTCCCTTGTTTTGAGATTGATAAGCGTTCGAAATGTCTTTGGAAGAACCATAGCTCGCATGAACTTTCTCAGATTGCATTGAATTCTCAACTCTCAGAGGCCTTTGCTGCCAATTCTGATACAGGCTCGTTTTTGAGCTCCGTGGAACAATTTTTCGATAAAAAGTTGAAGTCTGTTTATCAAGAGGTGGTGTTTTCGAAGGGGGGAGCCTCTCGTTTTGGTTACTACGCCCTCGTTGGTTTAGATTCTCAATCCCCTCAGGAATCTCAGTCTGTGTTTCTCGCTTGTGTCGATATCTCAAAACACTTCAAAGTTTCTGACACGGAGACCATTAGTCCAGAGTTTACTCAACTTCTGCTCTATTGTTACAACAGCAATCTCCGACTGTCTCGTGGGTCTAACGGTAAGTCTTGATCCTCTTTTTTCTTCTTGCCTCGTTGCTTGGCCGACATGTTTTGATGTTTCAGAGCAAATTTAGCTTCTATCCTATCAAAAATACAGGGTGAGTGATCACGTACACTTCCTGTGTCTTCTCTTGCTATAAGGAATATAAGCAGTCTCGAGGAACTGCTCTTGCCGGACAAGAGGATGGTACGAGTTGAGAGTAGAAGTAGGAAAAGCTTTGCAGTGGCTTCGGAAGAGTCGATCGATAACCCAGTATCAACTGGCATCCTTGGCTCAAATTGATTACCGGCATTATCAGAATATCGAATCAGGTCGAGTGGAAATAAAGCTCGAAACTCTGAGTCGCATATGCAGCAGTTTATCCTGCGATCTTATGACTTTTTTTCAAATCGTTGAGCAGCAACCCTGGCTCCAAAATAAAGCAAGATTACGACAGTTGGGAAATGAGCTGTATGTTTTTCTTCTAACACAAGAACAAGCTAAGTTTACCCTTTACCCGCAGGTTCGAGAGATTGTTTTAAAGTGGGGAAGTTCCTTAGCTCAACTTCAGCGAAGTGAACTCGATCTTGCGCCATTTATTTGTCTCGAATTAAATTCTCAACTTCAGTTGGTATGGAGAAATGTCAGGGCGCGTGAAGCAGCCTGGATTTCCCATGCTAGCAGCTTAGAGCAGGCTTTAAGCTTTACAGAAGAAAAAGCAGGGGAAGTGAATAAGAGTCTCAGTAGTCAGATCAAGGATCAGAGTCTCAGGACCTGCTATTTTGAGGCTCTCATAACTATGAATGATTCCCAGGGAGTCGGACTATTTGCCTTTTTTGGTTTAAAGCCCTTGGTTCATTCGGAAAATCAAAATACCTGCCTGGTATTTATGGAAGTAGAAGAGGAGCTTAAGAGCTACTTAGATGCCTTTGAGCTGGTACCTGGCCTTAAGGCAATCCTCGCTTATTCTCATAGCCTTAAAGGCGACATAAATTGAGATTCCTGCGCACGGATTGAGACTTGGGAACCTCATCTTAAAGTCGATGAGCCATCATGCGTTCGATATACTTCCCTACTAAATCTACCTCGATATTGATTTTCCAGCCCTCCGGGAGCTGAGAAAACGTTGTGAGGGAAACAGTTGCGGGGATGAGGGTTAAGCGTATTCTGCTGTGTGTATCCTGATCTTGTACGTCATTGACTGTCAGGCTTGTTCCATCGAGAGTGATAGATCCTTTAGGAATGACATATTTAGCGAGATCTCTTGGGATGAGAACATAAACGTCCCAGCCGCCGTCTTGCTTTACGATTTTATCGAGAGTTCCTGTACCATCGATATGTCCGGAGACCATGTGTCCCCCTAGGCGTGTACCTAGGGCTAAGGCTCGCTCCAAGTTCACGGGAGACCCAACTTTGAGATCTCCAAGGTTTGTTTTCGCAAGGGACTCGTAACTGACATCGAAAGACATTGATAAGCTATCAAAGGATGTTACCGTCAGGCAGCATCCATTGACTGCAATACTTTCGCCCAGACTGGTGGCATAATTCGGATTGTTTGCAGGCACTCTTATACTGAGGACTTTAAATCCTTGTTTTTCTGAAATCTCTTGCACGTGTCCTACACTCTCAATGAGTCCTGTAAACATAGAATTGTCCTGCCTTGACTGGTTGCGGGATGAAATTTCAGAACGTCTCATCCGTCATAAAACTGGGAGGAACCTTTGGAAACTCTCTTTGAGTTTTGAGGCCTTTTAATTCGCGTACAAATTCCTCTGGGTCTTTAAAATCTTTGTAGATAGAAGCAAAACGTACATAGGCAACATGGTCTGTTTGCCGAAGCTTTTTCATCACGAGATCGCCGATCTTGCTGCTTGTGATGATTCTATCCCCTTCGGAACGCAGCTGTGCTTCTATAGCAGTCACCATGGCCTCTATTTGATCCATGGAAATTTGTCGCTTTCGACATGCCATGGTAATAGCTTTGATGATTTTTTCTCGGCTGAATTCATCAAAGCTTCCATCTTTCTTTTTGACCTGGAGAATGAGGTCTTCCTCTTTCTCGTAGGTCGTAAAACGATGCTGGCATTTGAGGCAGGCGCGACGACGCCGGATACTACGACCGTCAACGCTTACACGGCTTTCGATAACCTTGGTATCTAGAAAATCGCACCTTGGACACTTCACTTGCTTAGCTTCTCCATTGTGGATACAGAGGGAATCGCTGCGCAAGCTTCTTAACTTCAAGTCCTATGCCCTTGAGGGCATTGTCATCTTGGTAAGAATCAAAGGTCTGACGAATCCAGTTGGCCAGCTCACTCATCTCAGCAGCGCCCATTCCACGGCTTGTGAGAGCTGGAGTACCAAGGCGAATGCCGCTGGTGACAAAGGGGCTTCTGGTTTCGTTTGGAACTGTATTTTTATTGACTGTGATATGCGCTTTGCCGAGGGCTTCTTCCATCTGCTTGCCGCTGACTTCGGTCTTAGAGAGGTCCAGGAGCATGAGGTGGTTGTCAGTCCCTCCAGACACGAGTTTGAAGCCCTTGGCAATCAAACCCTCAGCCAAGGCCTTCGCATTGACTTTGATCTGCT
>JACCDP010324795.1_pt1 | contig 17302 bp, 19 predicted proteins | sample 7445841 | NCBI WGS metagenome assembly JACCDP01 (sample SAMN15323441, study PRJNA562643) | freshwater metagenome | isolation source: river surface water | place: USA:Blue River Watershed | collected 2017-08-17 | reverse complement strand
CTATGTCGTTTCGTAAGGCAGCCATTGCATTCCAAGGAACATGTTTATTCTTGGATTGAAAATTCCTAGGCAAGTGTTTCACCGCTTCGCCCATGATTTGAAAATTGTACAAGATGGCGTCTCTTTCAGCACAAACCGACTTAAACTTGAAATACGAAAGCTCTTGAGAAAACAATACAATCTTCTCCATGGCTTTGGCAATATCTTTCAAATAAGATACGTAAGCTCTACTTGCAGGTCTCCTCATACAAATCTCGTAATTTGTTTGACCTCTTCACGAACCATCGGCTTCATTCCTTTCCATGTCGTAAGATCAATGGACATCTTTAACTTGTATTCCAGAAAAGATTTCAATGCATAAAATTCCCAACCCAATGGTCTGCTCAACTCCACAATAATCGTAATATCCGAAGTGACATTTCGTTGATTGGTCCACCAAGAGCAGAAACCAATTTGCACTATACCGTATCGACTGAGCAATCCGGGTTTTAGGGCTGCCAAAGCAGATACCAGTCTTTGATTATTTCGCATAAATTCTTCCGAATACGCCCAATGGAAGTAGAACTTCAGATTGCGACTTTAAATACAACTCACCGATATGCAAACGGTCGCCTGCTTTCTTTCTCAAAAAATTCTCCAACACCAATGCTGATAAACCGAGTGAATAAGCATTGATGATTAGAAACCCATTGGGATCCAATATTTGCAGAACATTGTCCATCATTTCGGCAATATTCTCCTCCAGCTTCCACTTCTCCCCTTTTGGTCCATGACCAAATGCAGGAGGGTCTAAAATGATTCCCTGATAGAGATTGCCGCGACGTTGTTCGCGCTGCGCAAATTTGAGGGCGTCTTCAACCATCCATCGGATTTCAGGCAAATTGCTCAATTGACGATTCTCATTGGCCCAAGTAACCACTTGCTTGATGCTGTCCACATGGGTAACATCCGCTCCAGCAGCGGCAGCGGCCAACGATGCGCCACCGGTATATGCAAATAAATTCAATACCTTGGGTGTCTCTTTAAACTTTTTTACTTGCTCCTCAATGAACCACCAATTGGCACTTTGCTCGGGGAAAATTCCAACATGCTTAAAGGCCGTTAATCCCAATCGCATTTGAAAAGTGCCCGAATTCTTGAGCGGAAATTCCAACATCCATTGATCAGGCATCGATTTTAATTTAACCCAATCACCTGAATTACTACCTTTTTGCACAAAACGCACATGCGCCTGCTTTTTCCACTCCGCATCGGATAGACGCTTGGGCCAAACAGCTTGGGGCTCTGGTCTAATGGTTACATACTTACCGAAGCGTTCCAACTTTTCAAAATCTCCGCAATCTATCAAGGCATAATCCGGCCAAGGCTCAGGAGTAATTAGCTCAAAATTCTTAATCATCTCTGCGAATTTACATTCGAAAGGATATCGATGTACCTTTAGCCCATGAAGTTTGCGGTCATCGGATGTGGAAACGTCGCCTGGCATTACAGCAAAATGTGGATGCAGGCAGGACATGAATGCCTTTTTGGTTTTTCACGCAACGCTGAACATTTCAAATCCAACATGTCCGATTTGGGCATTGGGTATCTCCCCTATTCGGATTGGACTTTACAACCAGATGTCGTATTGGTTGCAGTTCCAGATGATCAAATCATTGAAGTAGCTCAAAGCATCGATCCCAACATTACGATTATTGTTCCCAGTGGATCTTTTGATATGGAATCGGTAAAGAATCCACATAAAATAGTGATTTGGGGTATATACTCTTTTTTACATGGAAGGGAATTGGATTACCGCAAAATTCCATTTTGTGTTGAATCGTCTAGCGCAAAATCCCAAGAGCAATTGCACCATATGATGGCACCTTGGCAAACACAATTGCATGTTACCAATTCAGACCAACGAACCAAAGCCCACATGGCTGCAGTTTTTTCAAACAACTTTGTTTCTGCTCTATATCAAATTGCATTTGATGTACTAGAAAAAGAGCATTTAAATACTGAACTTGTCGTAGCGACCATTCAACAACTCGCAGAAAAACTTGGTTCAGAGCATCCCAAAAATTTACAGACTGGGCCTGCCAAGCGCAACGACCTTTCATCACTTAACAAACACATGAAGCTATTGACTAATGAACCGGATCAACAGGAAGTTTATCGGGTTCTTAGTAACATCATACTAACGAAATATGGACATTCAAAATTATAAAGCGCAGTTAGGAAAAACGGAAACTTTCATCTTCGATGTAGATGGGGTGTTTACAGACAATATCGTCTACCTCACTGCAGATGGACAACAAATGCGTACCGCCAATGTGCGAGATGGTTATGCCGTGCAGTTGGCTGTCAAAAAAGGAATTCAAATATTCATCCTATCAGGCGGCAACAATGAAGCGGTAAGAAAACGATTTGAAATGTTGGGCGTCAAAGAAATTCATTTGGGTGTACCTACCAAAAAGGAAGTTTTACAAAAATGGATCAATGAAGGAAAAATCAACCCCGCCACCACAACTTATATGGGAGATGATATTCCCGATTACTGGGTCATGCAAATGGTAGCAATGGGATGTTGTCCCCAAGATGCAGCTTTTGAAATACGAAAGATTTCCGATTACATTTCTCCTTTCAAAGGCGGACAAGGATGTGTGCGTGATGTATTGGAGCAAAGTTTAAAATTAAAAAACATGTGGATGGATGATGAATCCACTTCTTGGTAATTAAGATTTATGAAAAAACTAATTTTTCTACCCTTGTGCTTGATTGCCTTGGGAACATGGGCCAAAAAACAGCCTCAACAACAAGAGGTGAATTATAAAATGTCCATTGACTTGAATGACAACAACCATCAATTCAATGGTCATTCAGAAATTACCTACTTCAACAACTCCAAGGATACGTTGAATGAAATCTTTGTACATCTTTATTTCAACGCTTTTCAACCCGGAAGTGAAATGGATGTCCGATCACTTTGGATAGCGGATCCAGATTCACGTGTGGGCGACCGGATCAGCAAACTAAAACCTGAGGAATACGGGCACCAACATTTAAATTCGGTTGTTGTCAATGGTCATGAAGGCGTAATTCAAGAGATGGGGACCATTGCCAAAATCAACTTGAGTCATCCCATTCTTCCCGGTAAGAAAGCAAAAATCAAAATGGACTGGCATGGGCAAGTTCCCATTCAAATAAGAAGAAGTGGAAGAAACAGTGCTGAAGGAGTGGATTACAGCATGTCGCAATGGTATCCCAAAATTTGCGGATACGACAAAGATGGTTGGCATCCCAATCCATACATAGCTCGCGAATTTTATGGTGAGTACGGAAAATTTGAAGTTGAAATTAATATCAACAAAGATTTTGTTGTAGCAGCCAGTGGGGTTCAATGCAAAGAAGTATTATTGGATAACAACAGAAAATCCATTTGCTTTACTGGTGAGAATATTCATGATTTTGTTTGGGCTGCAGATAGAGACTATCAGCATGATGTCATCACATTGAAGGATGGTATGAAAGTTCATTTCTATTATTTGAAGAACCAAGGACTTGAGGAAAATTGGAAAAAATTAGAGGATTTAACGCCCCGCATTTTTGACTACATGAATGATCACTTTGGAAAGTATCCGTATCCAGTATACAGCATCATTCAAGGCGGTGATGGCGGCATGGAATATCCAATGGCTACATTGATTACAGGCAAAAGAAAAGTAGGTTCCTTGGTCGGAGTAACTGCGCATGAATTGGCTCATAGCTGGTACCAAGGGATTTTGGGTTTCAATGAAAGTTTGTATTTCTGGATGGATGAAGGATTTACCAACTTCTCTTCGGATGAAGTAATGAATGAACTTTTTCCCAATCCTTCCAATCCCTTGCATGTTGATGCCGTTTCTGGATATGTCCAATTGGCAACAAGCGGCAAAGAAGAGCCCATGACCACGCACGCAGATCACTTCAACACCAATTATGCTTATTCCCTTGCAGCATATAGCAAGGGTCAAACGTATTTGTATCAACTCAAATCGTGGTTAGGCGAAGTAACGTTTTACCGTGGGATGAAGCGTTTTTACAATCAATATCAATTTCAACACCCTACGCCTTCAGATTTCTTACGTATCATGGAAAAAGAAAGCGGGATGGTATTGGATTGGTACAATGAATATTTTGTCAATACAACCAAAGTCATTGATTACAGCGTCGATAGCGTTTACACCAAAAACAATTCTTCAATCATTGAATTGAAGCGAATTGGTGATATGCCTGTGCCCATTGAAGTTGAAATAGAAACAATGGATGGACAATTTCAATATTGGTACATCAGTCATGACCTCACAAGAAAAATGCAATATCCAATAGCCAACACAGAAATTCAGTGGATATCAGCACCCTTTTGGAATTGGGTGGAAACCACCTACTTTATTGCGTTACCAGAAGGGAAAATGGTCAAGAAAATCACCATCGATCCTTACAGAAAATGGGCAGATGTGCAAAGAGACAATAACCAATGGGAAAGCAAATAATTTTTCTATTCATGATTTTGGGGAGTCTTACTCCCCAATTTTGTTTGGGTCAAAAAAAATGTGACCACTGTTTTGAAGTGGCATTGTTTCAGGATGGCAATCCAGTACCTATCAACAACCACATTGCGGTGCTGAAGAAACGCCCTTTCGATATACACCTGATTAGCTATGAACCCCAAGGCATTGTAATCAATACCTGCCTGAGTGATAGCAATATGATCCAACTCGCTTCTGGCAAGCCTTATGATCAATTGGATTTCATGCAGTATGGCATGGCCGAAGAGATGTTCAATCCTGATCAAGAAATTTTGATTCACAGCCATGCACCCAGTTATTGGTATTTCGACGACAACTTCAACCATCGTTTTACAAGGGTGGAGTTGAACAAAGATCAGATCATTGGCATTCGGCATATCGAACAAATGACCGATGTCGAAACAGGGGAAATCATTTCAAGTGCCCATTTCCCATCCCATTTGTATTTGGGCTTTCTGAGTAGTGTTTGGAACGCTGAGACTTTTACATCCAAGGAATTTCACCGAGATTACTTGACGATTGCATTTGAAAACAACTGATCCTTAGAACAAGTATCTTTCCATGGTTTCTGCGAATTCCAGAAGTCAATACCTGGAAAAGCGCGCTTTGATTTAACAAAAATGACCAAAGTCAACCTCGCTGTTGACCTCACTCACCTACCTCCCTTTTACTAGCAAATACTTTTGAATTGTCATATTAATGTCAATTCATGAGCGCATTTTACATTCTAATTGGTTGCAGTCTTCCCGTCGCGGGATTGTTTCTGTGGGCCTTTATTAAGTCTGTTAACAGCGGTCAATTGGACGACGTTGAAACACCTGCTATGCGCATGTTGCATGACAATACGATTCAGGATTCTCAAAAACCACAATAAACATTTATGGAAAACGCAACACAAGAGAAATTCTTCTACGACAATAAAATTGTCAAAAATTTCGCGATTGCCACAGCACTATGGGGAGCTGTCGGAATGACTGTCGGATTATTGATTGCATTGCAATTGGTATTTCCAGTTCTGAATTTCAACTTGGCCGAAACTTCATATGGACGCCTTCGTCCATTGCACACCAATGCCGTGATCTTTGCATTTGTTGGTAATGGAATTTTCATGGGTGTTTACTACTCGCTTCAACGTCTGCTCAAGGCCAGAATGTGGAGCGATAAACTTTCCAAAATTCATTTTTGGGGATGGCAATTGATCATCGTATTGGCCGCACTCACATTGGTTTTGGGATTCACGACTGGTAAGGAATATGCCGAATTAGAATGGCCCATCGATATTTTAATCACATTGATTTGGGTTGTATTTGGAATCAATATGTTTGGTACCATTCTCACACGCCGAGAGCGTCATCTTTATGTTGCCATTTGGTTCTATATCGGAACGTGGGTAACGGTTGCCATGCTTCACATTGTGAATAGCATTGAGATCCCCGTAAGCTTGTTCAAATCTTACTCTTGGTATGCAGGTGTTCAGGATGCATTGGTTCAATGGTGGTATGGTCATAATGCAGTTGCATTCTTCCTCACTACTCCATACTTGGGAATCATGTATTACTTCATACCCAAGGCAGCCAATCGTCCTGTTTATTCGTATCGATTATCCATCATACACTTTTGGGCTTTGATCTTTATTTACATCTGGGCAGGTCCACACCATTTGTTGTACACTTCCCTTCCAGACTGGGCGCAATCATTGGGAACCGTATTCTCCATCATGCTATTGGCTCCATCTTGGGGTGGTATGATCAACGGTCTATTGACACTGCGCGGAGCTTGGGACAAAGTGCGAGAAGATGTTGTATTAAAGTTCATGGTTGTTGCGATAACAGCTTATGGAATGGCCACTTTTGAAGGACCCATGTTGTCCTTGAAAAATGTAAATGCCATATCGCATTACACCGATTGGACCATCGCTCACGTGCACGTTGGCGCATTGGGTTGGAATGGATTTTTGACATTTGGTGTATTGTATTGGTTGATTCCTAGAATGTGGAAAACCTCTCTATACTCGCAAAAATGGGCTTCATGGCATTTTTGGATCGGCACACTCGGTATTCTTCTCTATGCCATTCCAATGTATTGGGCCGGTTGGATGCAAAGTTCGATGTGGAAGGAATTTACAGCTGAAGGTCAATTGCAATACCAATTCTTGGATACCGTGAAATACATGCGACCCTTTTATATGATTCGCTCAGTGGGAGGATTGCTCTATTTGACAGGTGCCATATTGATGGTAGTCAACTTATGGAAAACGGCCAAGTCAGGAAGTTTCCTTGCAGAAGAAGCTGCACAAGCTCCAGCCTTGCCTAAAAATGTTGTCGTAAAAGGAAACGAACACTGGCACCGTATTATCGAAAGAAAGCCTTTGATGATGTTGGTCGTGTCCTTGATTTTGGTGGCACTTGGCGGATTGATTGAGATGATTCCCACTTTCATGGTGAAGAACAATATCCCAACCATCACCGCTGTCAAACCTTATACTCCACTTGAACTCTTGGGTCGTGACTTGTACATCCGTGAAGGATGCTACACATGTCACTCGCAAATGATTCGTCCTTTCCGTTCAGAAACCGAGCGATACGGAGAGTATTCCAAATCAGGCGAATTCGTTTATGACCATCCATTCCAATTTGGATCAAAACGAACAGGCCCCGATTTGGCTCGTGAAGGTTCGGATAAACTTCGCCGCATGAACAGTTGGCATTACAATCACATGATGGATCCTGGAAGTATTTCATCTGGATCAATTATGCCCGCCTATCCGTGGATGTTCTCCAACACTTTGGACTTGGCTTCATTGAAAGGAAAAATGGAGGCCATGGTAACACTTGGCGTCCCCTATACACAAGAGGAAGTAGACAATGGCGAAGCAATTGCCATGAAGCAAGCCAATGCGATTTACGAGGATTTGAAAAAGGACGAAAAGAACTTGTTGCTCAGTGAAGATGGTCTTCAAAACAACCATGAAATCATCGCACTTATCGCATACCTCCAACGATTAGGTACAGACATTTCACTTTCCACTCAAAACACAGAAAAGCCATGAAATTCAAGACCTATTTAGAAACCATCAGTGGAGTAAGTATTTACCCCATGATTTCCTTGATCCTTTTTGCACTGGTGTTTGGATATGTCATTTACAGCACGGTACGCTTAAAGAAAAATGATATCCAAGAAAAAAGTCAACTCCCTTTAGACTAAGTAAAATGAAAAGAACATTTATCATACTCATTGGATTGCTCTCTACTACAAGTTTATGGGCTTCTGAAAACATACATACTACCAAAGCCAACGAAAGCGTATACCAAGATCCACTCTTTTACTTTCTGAGCTTTGTAGCTATTCTTCTGCTGTTCTTTGTTTGGCAATTTCAAAAAGTATTTGCGGCGTTGTCCATAGAGAGAATTCGAAAGATGAAAGAAGAAAGGAGAAACAATGCCACACATCATGGCGGTTGGATTCTTCTGCTATTTGGAATAACCGACTTTGGAAAAATGCTTGGTGATATTGTGCACCATGGACTGGGTAACACACCCATGAATGCGTTGGCATTCATCATTTTTGTGGAAGTTTTTGTGGTACTTTACTATGCACAACAAATTCGAAAACTCACTGAAAAAGATGAGGAGTATCCAGCAGTTGTTCAAGAAGAAGAATCAGTAACCCAAGGCGAAAACAAATTTTGGAATTGGATCAACAACTCCGTTGAAATCAAAGAAGAGGCTGCCATTCTTACTGACCATGACTACGATGGCATTCAAGAGTTAGACAATAGTCTTCCGCCTTGGTGGAAATACGGCTTCTACTTGACCATCGTATTTGCCGTCATATACTTGGGGTATTATCACGGAGCTGGCGGACCATCTAGTGAGCGTGAATACAAAAACCAAATGGATTTGGCTGCGGCTCAGATTGCTGCCTTTCAAGCCACACAAAAAGATGCTGTGAATGAAAACACCTTTGACTTTTCAGACAACGCAAATGACATACAAGCTGGAGCGGCGACCTTTCAATCACTCTGTGTTTCTTGTCATGGCGCTATGGGTGAAGGAAAAGTAGGTCCTAACCTTACCGATCAATATTGGAAAAATGGCGGTGGAAGCAAAGACATTTTCAAGACTATCAAATATGGTGTAAAAGGAACAGGAATGAAATCTTGGAAAACCGATTTATCTGCTTCGCAAATTGCTCAAGTAGCTTCATTCGTTCACTCTTTGCAAGGCACTCAACCAGCAGGGGCAAAAGAACCAGAGGGTGCACTTTACGAATCCAATCTCAGCGACTCTACAGAAAAGGCTGTTAGCGATACTCTTCTGACTGCTGAAAAAAAATAAACCATGGAAGAATCCTTTAGAGACCACGTTTCACATATCGATGCAGAAGGACACCGTGTATTTTTTCATCCCAAAAAACCACATGGTAAATTTTACAATTGGAGAACCATTCTTAGTTACGGCTATTTAATCACGTTCTTCTCTCTACCCTTTCTTCGCATCCATGGGAATCCGTTATTTCTGTTCGATCTTTTAGAACGCCGATACATTCTGTTCGGCGTTCGCTTTTGGCCCCAAGACTTTTTCATTTTCGTTGTGGGCATGCTTGCTTTTATCGTTTTCATTGCGCTTTTCACCGTCATCTTCGGTAGGATATTTTGCGGTTGGATCTGCCCACAAACCATTTTTATGGAAATGGTTTTTCGCAAAATTGAATATTGGGTAGATGGCGATGCAGCACAACAGAAAGCACTTTTGCGAATGCCTTGGAATGGCGAAAAAATAAGAAAGCGTTTACTTAAGTTTTCACTATTCATACTCTTTTCATTTTTGGTTGGCAATACTTTTCTATCCTACTTAATAGGAACTGATCATTTGTGGGCCATCATCACCGAACCCCTATCCCAGCACATTGGGGGCTTTGTATTGATGCTTTTATTCACTGGTATTTTCTTATTCATTTACGCTTGGTTTAGAGAACAAGTATGCTTGGTTGTCTGTCCTTACGGCAGAATGCAAGGTGTACTATTGGACAAAAAGAGTATCATTGTCACATATGACCATGTGCGCGGGGAACCTCGTCACAAGGCACACAAAGGTGAAAAGAGAACAGGTGAAGGAGATTGCATAGACTGCTTGGCTTGTGTACATGTCTGTCCAACAGGCATTGACATTCGCAATGGAACACAGCTGGAATGTGTGAATTGCACAGCGTGTATCGATGCATGTGACAGTATCATGGAAAGTGTTCATCAACCCAAAGGACTCATTCGATATGACTCTGAAGAAGGTGTTAGTACAAAGACACCATGGCGAATTACACCACGTGTGATTGGATACTCCATCATCCTGTTGTTGATTGTAGGCTTGGAAATAACTCTACTTGCTACGCGCTCAGACATTGGGATGAGCATAATCAGGGCACGCGGCACCTTATTTACAACTGAGGAGGATGGCAGTATTAGCAATTTGTACAACATCAAATTGATCAATAAAACCGAAGCCGATATGAAAGTTGAGCTTCGATTGAAAGATCATGAAGGCCGTGTAAAATGGATTGGACATGATCCCGTTATTCCAGCAGCCGGAACTTTGGATGCAGAATTCTTTTTGAATGTTGCAAATGATAATATTCAGGAACAAAAAAACAAATGGAAAATGGAGTGTTGGGTCGGTGGAGAAAAAATAGGTTCAGACAACATCACATTTATAGCACCACATCAAAAGAAATAATATGAATTGGGGTTGGAAAATTGCTATCGTCTACACGCTCTTTGCTGGGATGATGCTGACATTGGTATACAAGGCAACACAAGAGGATTACGCATTGGTTACCACGGATTACTACGCCAAAGAAAAAGCGCAGCAAGGAAAAATTGATGCCGCACATCAAGTCATTGCAGACAACGCACAAATTGAGATAATCTTTCGAGATGAAAAACCTGTAATACTTTTCCCCGAATCCTCTAAAGATGCAGAAAAGCAGATAGAGATTTATTGCGCCTATAAGCCTGAACTAGATCAAACATTAAATACTTCGATGGATACATTGACACTTCCTGTTGTCAAGGGACGGTATCAAATCAAATCCAGTTGGACGGTGAACAATAAAAAATACTACCAAGAAAAAGAGTTGGTTGTACGATGATGAATTGGAGCATTTGGGCAGGACTTATTATGGGATTGGGAGGAAGCTTCCATTGCTTGGGTATGTGCGGCCCATTGGTTCTGATGATGCATGGACAGGCCAATCAAAGAAAAAACCCCACCTTCTTTCTTCATCATGCGGGACGGACGATGGCATATCTCATCTTAGCTTGTGTATTCTACTTTATTGGAAAAACAACGCATTGGATGGGATGGCAAAATGGCGTTGCCATTTTGGGTGGATTGATATTCCTGCTGGGTTGGATTCCATACTTCCAAAAGAAAATGATTGTTTTGCTTGATCCACTTCGCAAAATTGCGTCCAAGCATATGCCCACAGGAAATAACATCAAACACTTCTTCTTGGGATTAATGAATGGTTGGCTGCCTTGCGGATGGTCAATCAGCGCAATAGGTGCGGCACTGCTCATTCAAGACATCCCAGGCTCGATTCTGTTCATTATCCTATTTGGAATTGGCAGCAGTCCCGCACTCATTGGACTTGTATGGAGCGGCGAACGTCTTCAGAAAAAATGGCCATGGATACAACACAAATGGACCCGGATGGCCTTCGCCATTTTGGGATTAATGCTCATACTCAGAGGCGCCAATCTGGGCATTCCCTATATCAGTCCACAAGTGAAAGCGGAGAAAATGAGTTGCTGCGAGAGGTGACTGGTGGAGCGGTGAATTAGTAAATCGGTAGATCGGTGGATTAATTCTTCATTCTTCTCAACTTCTCCTCATTGAGGATTGTAATCGAAGAACCTTGTATTTTAATTAAACCTTCTTCTTTGAAATCACTCAACGTTCGAATCACAGATTCAGTTGCTGTACCGACCATTGCCGCAAGATCGTCTCTGGAAATGGGCATCGTAAATAAAGACTCTGCTGGTCCTTCGTGGAATCGTGTCTTCAGCTTTAGCAAGGCCGCTGACGTCCTTTTTCTTACACTCGAATATGCAAGACTCACTGCGCGCTCCCTTTCAAAAATCAAAGCTCCAGACATCAAGTAAATCAGTTCCAACATCATCTTGGGTTGTTCTTCAAGCCAATTAAAAAATGCATGTCTAGGAACAAACATGACCTCAGAAGGCTCCAATGCAACCGCATTATCCAAATGAATATCACCTTGCAATAGCGCCACATAACCCATCATTTCGCCTTTTCCACGGACGCGAAGAATCAAGTCTTTACCCAAATCATGTGACTTGTAAACCTTGACTTTACCCTTCACCACAATATAGACACCCAAACAGGTGTCTCCCTCTGAATATATCACATCGCGTTTACCGACACTGCGAACGTGCTTATCTGAAATGTCCTTTAATAGGTCATCCCACTTGACATCACGATCTTTCATTTGATTCAAACGATAGTTCATATGATCAATGGTCCCCAAATTGTTCTCAGCCTTCTTCAACCTGGCTTCCACACTATTGAGCAATTCCGTGTCATTGTAAGGCTTCACGATGTAATCATCCGCCCCCAACTCCATTCCTTTTCTAACGTCTGTTTTCTCTGATTTGGCGGTTAAAAAGATGAATGGAATACGAGCAGTCTCTGGTTTTTTACCCAGTAAATGCAGCACACCATAGCCATCCAAAATGGGCATCATAATATCACAAATAATCAGATCTGGATTGTACTGTTGAGCAGCTGCAACACCCTCCTTACCATTGGAAGCAGTCATTACATGGTAACCGCCCAACTCAAGCAATTCAGCAGTATTTTCTCTTACTTCCAAATTGTCTTCAATGATCAAAATCGTCTTTTTTTCCATAACATTATCTGATATTAAACTTAACAAGAAAAGAGGTACCCTCTTCTACTTCGCTTTGAACCTCTATTGATCCATTCAGTAACTCAACACATTTTTTCACAATGCTCAAGCCCAATCCAGTTCCAGGAACATTAATGGCATTGGAAGCTCTGTGAAATCTTTCAAAAAGTCTGGGTATTTCAAATCCAGGAATGCCTGCCCCTTGATCTTTGACCTCAATTTCTACCTCTCCATTTTGTTCTTTTAGCACAACCCGAATCGGTTTATTCTCCGGAGAAAACTTAATGGCATTGCTCAACAAATTCATCAAAATATTGCGCAAAATCTTGGGTTCAGTAACACCCTTAACTCCCGATTGCAAATGACTTTGGAAACTTTGCCCCTCTTTTAAAATGGGCTGTAACTCATCCAACATTTCTTCGATAAAGGAATCCAAATCAACTTCTTGTTGATTCAAAACAATCTTGCCTTCCTCCAATTTGGATAAAGACAAGATATCCTCCAAAATATCCGTCAATCCCTTTACAGACTGTCGAATGCGTGAAATGTGTTTCTGTTGCTTTTCAAAATCCAGTAGCTCACCATATCGTTCTATCAAAGCAACAGAAGATGAAATGGTACTTAATGGTGTTCGAAATTCATGAGATGCCGTGGAGACAAATCGAGACTTCAACTCATTGAGCTCTCGCTCTTTTTGCAAGGACTGTGACAATTCTGCCTTGGAAGCCTCAAGATGAACCAATGCTTCTTCCAAAACCATGGTTCGATCCAACACTTTTTTCTCCAAAGAATTGTTCAAAGATTGAAGCGCGGAATAGGCCTGCTTGATTTTTTCATCTTGCAATTTTCGCTCGGTAACATCGATGATAAAAGCAATGACGTGACGCTCTCCTTCTGACTCGTAGGTAGAAAGACTAATTTCAATTGGAAAAGAACTTCCATCTTTTTTCAAACCCTCCAAGAACATATTTTGTCCCATGGGTCTTGAATGGGGATTGGCATGATAACCTGCTCTATGTCCAACATGTCTTTCTCTGGCCGCCATTGGAACCAACATCTCCACCTGACTTCCCAACAATTCCTCCTCAGGATAATTAAACATTTCCATCACCCTGGGATTCACCGATTCAATCACACCTTGTCCATTGGCAATTAAAATGCCCTCATTAACATGATTAAATATGGAGTGAAATCTCTGTTCCATTCAATTGAAATCTTCTGCTAAAGAAAAAAGAAAACTCATTGATAAAAGTGATTGAAATCACTCTTCTACTTTATCTAGATTTTGTTTAAAAGACTTGAAGTCACCATCAAACATTTTATATCCAAAAAGGACACAATCTATTTTCGCATTCAACCATTTTGACTTTTTAAATGGCTTTAACCCTACTCTTTTCATGGCATCCAAATGACCCGAGAAAACCCAAGCATTCCAGCCCTTCCAATTCTTTTTAAAAGAATCTCCAAGCTTACCATAAAATGCATAGGCTTCTTCCAAAGGCAAACGTTCACCATAAGGAGGGTTCATGACCAAAATACCTTTGGCATCATCTGTTTCCAATTCAAAAAAGTCTGCCTTCTCAAAATGTACAAACTCCCCCACTTGTGCTTTGCGTGAATTCTTGGTTGCCCATCCCAAAGCCGAGCTGTCCAAGTCACTGCCGACAATTGGATATACGGGAGTAACAATTTGCGCATCACATTCTGCTTTCAGTTCATTCCACAATTCTTGATCAAAACCTGGCCACTTCATGAATTGAAAATTGGGACGTGCAATTTGTGCCGGTGTATTAGATGCCAACATCGCTGCTTCTGTTACCAAGGTTCCACTTCCGCACATGGGATCCATAAAAGGACTTTCCCCCTTCCATCCAGTAGCCTTGATAATGGCAGCGGCCAACACTTCATTCAATGGAGCATCACCACTTCCCATGCGATAGCCCCTTTGATTCAATGATCTACCACCTGCATCCAATGAAATGGTAACAACCTCTTCATCAATATGCAAATGAAACAACACATCTGGATTATCTGGAGAAACGTCTGGACGCTTTTCATATTCCTGACGGAAATAATCTGCGATAGCATCCTTTACTTTTAAACTAGCAAAGTGGGGATGCTGAAAGAAATCCGAGCGTACATGCGCATCAATAGCAAAGGTTTGATCAAGCAACATCAAATTATCCCATTCTACTTTCATCGCTTGCTTGTACAAATCATCCACCTTTCTCAATCGAAACTCAGCGATAGGCACCAATATGCGCAAAGCCAAACGCGATGTATAACACACGCGATACATGGTTTTCAAATCACAAGAACCATGAAGTACTCTTCTTCCAATGGTGATGTCATTCACACCGAGTTCAATCAACTCCTCTTTCAACAACTCCTCAGTAAATGGCAAACACTTTACTGAAATATTAAATACGCTTTCGTTCATGATCCTGCTTTTTTTGTTGGAAACCCTTTATCAATCAGTAGTTGAACTACTTTCTCTCTGTGGTCTCCTTGTATAATTATCTCTCCGTCTTTGGCGGTTCCGCCTGTTCCACATTTGTTCTTTAGAAATTTGGACAATTCCAACAATTCATCTTCCGAACCTTCAAATCCCTTAACCACCGTGGCCGTTTTTCCACCGCGATGATTCTTCTCCAACCACACCCTCAAGTTCATTGATTTGGGATCCAATGGACCCAACTCTTCCTGATCTGCAGGAAGACTTCCAGTAGAGTACACAAGCCCTCCCAAATCCGAGAGGCTCATTTTCTTTTTCTGTTGAGACATGGTGTAAAGATACTTGATTAAATTCGGTGGCAATTACTATCACTGCATCTTATGGAGACTTTTTTTATTTTGCTTACTGTCTTTGTAGGTTCCGCATTAACCCTTGTCTCCGGATTTGGATTGGGAACATTGCTCATGCCGGTGATGGCGATATTTTTCCCCATTGATGTCGCCATTCTCCTCACGGCTTGGGTTCATCTCGCCAACAACCTCATCAAGTTTGGCTTCTACTACAAAAATATTTCGTGGCACATTATTCTGCGTTTTGCCCCAACTGCCGTCATTGGAGCTTGGATGGGGTCAACTTTACTGGGACAAATGAATGATTGGAACGCACCCGTTGAGGTAGCATTCCTGAGCATTAAAACCACTACATTCAAATTGGCTCTCGGATTCTTATTGGGACTATTTGCCATTATCGAATGGCTCCCTGAATCCAATAGAATTTCATTCTCCACAAAGTGGTTACCCCTTGGAGGCTGGATCAGTGGTTTCTTTGGAGGTTTATCGGGTCACCAAGGCGCTTTGCGATCTGCGTTTTTAATTCGGGCTGAGCTTACCAAAGAAGTTCTGATCGGTACAGGCATCGTCATTGCCACTTGCATAGACATAACAAGAATTAGCCAGTATTTGGGTCAACAAAACAAGAATGTATTACTATCCAACGGAGCACTTTTCTTGGGATCAATAGCCTGCGCATTTCTGGGTGTATACCTTACGCAGCAATGGATTCAGAAGGTTACCATTCAGTGGCTGCAAAAATCAATTGCGTTTTTATTGATTATTTTTTCCATTTGTTTAATGTTTGGTTGGATTTAAATTTTACCTTTGCATTGCACTTATCAAGAAAGACGGAGGGAAATGGCCCCGTGATGTCTTGGCAACCCCGGTAATGCTGGGTGCCAAATCCTACTCTCGAAAGAGAGAAAGATGAGTAAAGAGTTTTTCTCTTCGTCCCATTGATTTGTAGCACAACAGAACAATGGGAATATTCCAAGACATTACAACCAGAAATCTAACGCTTGATGGCGCCATGGGCACCATGATTCAGCGATATCCTTTAACAGAATCAGACTTTAAAGGAGAGCACTTTGCGCATCACAACATTCCCTTAAAAGGAAACAATGACTTGCTATGTGTAACTCGACCCGATATCATTACAGAAATTCACCTTCAATATTTTGAAGCTGGAGCGGACATCGTGGAAACCAACACCTTCAACGCCCAGCGCATTTCAATGGAGGATTACCAGTTGACCGATTGTATTGAGCTTGTCAATCGCGCTGCTGTCCGATGCGCCCAGGATGCGCGTGAGTTGTACTATGCCAAGCATGGAAAAACAACAAAGAAATACATAGCAGGAGCAATTGGACCAACGTCCAAAACAGCTTCATTATCGCCCAAGGTGGAAGATCCTGCCTATCGCGCCATCTCATTTAATGAACTCAAAGAAGCGTATTTCGAGCAAATCAATGCGCTCGTTTTGGCCGGTGTTGATGCCATTCTCATCGAAACCATTTTTGACACACTCAACGCAAAAGCGGCATTCTTTGCCGCTCTAGAAGTACTTGAAGTAAACAAGCTAAAAGCCATTAACAAAGATAATCCCAATGGAGATATCGCACTCATGGCAAGCGGAACCATCACAGATGCGGCAGGCAGAACATTGTCTGGTCAAACTGCAGCAGCCTTTGCCATTTCTCTTGGCCATCTTCCGCTCTTCAGTATCGGATTCAACTGCGCCTTGGGAGCAGACCAATTGCTACCTTATATCAAAGAACTCAAAAAGCACTCCTCTGCTTTTATCAGTGCTTATCCCAATGCTGGATTACCCAATGCTTTGGGACAATACGATGAAACTCCCGATACTATGCTTGAAAAAGTAAGACCATACGTAACAGAAGAACATGTCCAAATACTCGGTGGTTGTTGCGGAACAACACCTCATCATATCCACGCTATCGCTGGACTCAACCAACAACACGCGCGCTCATGAACAACGAAAATAAATTGATTCTCTCTGGTCTAGAGCCTCTGATCAT
>JACCDP010317086.1_pt1 | contig 17312 bp, 13 predicted proteins | sample 7445841 | NCBI WGS metagenome assembly JACCDP01 (sample SAMN15323441, study PRJNA562643) | freshwater metagenome | isolation source: river surface water | place: USA:Blue River Watershed | collected 2017-08-17 | reverse complement strand
GGATCATATGATACATTGATGATTCCTCCTTCGGGGAATCCTCCATTGAGTATGGTGACGATGGCCAGGCCTCGTTGGCGTTCTGATTCCTCTCTGGTGAGAGCATTGATGTCGAATTGTTTTGGATAGGCTCCGCCAATAGGACCAATCAAGGTATTAGGGTCAATGCCGCGAGCTTGGTTGAACTCTATTAGTGCATTATTCAACAAATTGCGTAGGTCAGGGAGACTGAGGCCAGCCACAGATATTAATTCATCAGCGGTGGGTGGCCGACCATATATTTCTTTAAAAATTGCTGCTTGATCGTATCCGTTTCTCAGAATAGCTTCTGCGATTTCAGAGGCTGTGGCTTGGCCGGCTATGACTTGTCCTACTGGATTACCCGGTCCGGGATTATTTTGTATTGTATTTTGTTGAGTTGCTGCAAAATTAGCTAGAGATTCAGTGAGTGTCGCCCTCAATTGCGAGTCTGTGAAGTTGGCTACTTGTTCGAGTTCACCAGGATTTAGATCTCGACCATAGATTTCTCTAGCAATGGCCTGTATTTGAGCATCGTCAAGGCCGCCGGCACCGACAGGATCATTTTGTCTTGTATTTTGTTGAGTTGCTGCAAAATTAGCTAGAGATTCAGTGAGTGTCGCCCTCAATTGTGCAGCTGAAAAATCTTCTACTTGAGCCAGTTCACCAGGACTTAGATCTCGACCATAGATTTCTCTAGCAATGGCCTGTATTTGAGCATCGTCAAGGCCACCACCGCCACCACCGCCACCACCGCCACCACCCTGGAGAACTGTGCTGTCTGGTCCCACTCCCGGCGCTGATACATTGTTAAGTTCTCGCCCTTCGGGCAGCGGCACTGGTTGTCCTAAAAATTTCTCCTGGGTCTGTAGTATTGCCAGTTCTCGCAAGTACTCGGCTTGATCTTCACTGATGCCACCATACTGAGCCACAAACGCCTGTATTAATTGATCAGTGCGGAACTCGACTTCGGTATTATATGTGCGAGCTTGACCGGTTTCAAAAGGATTACCTGGAGAAAGGTAGGGCAAAGGAACCAACGGCTGATTGCCAAATTCCGTTCCTGGATCAGTCAATCTGATGAAATCAACAAATTCTCCGCCGAGGCCGGCTGCATTGATGATTGCTACTTGAGTCGATGTGAGACTGTCGATGTAATCCTGTGCCGCTACTCCTCGCAAACGATTGAGTTCGTTCAATGTCATGGAGTCGTCCCGACTGACTGCCGCAAGACCGTCCAAAATTGTTCTAGCATCTCTCAGCGTGTCGGCACTGATGTTTATAATATCATTACGGATCGCGACTTTCTGCTCTAGCAGTTGTATTTCAGTCGAATCAAGCCCTAGGCCGTTGCCATTACTGCCCAATAAATCTTCAGCAGTATTGCCAAGATTTATGGCTCTTCTTATACCATCAGCCGTAGTGAGATCGGCACCGGGGACGAGAACCGCGTCTAATATCAGTGCCAGCTGGTTAAGATTTTCATTGTATTGCCGCTGCGCTTCGGCAGTATTAGGGACAGCACCAGTAACTGGATCCACTTCAACCGTGGTAATGTCGTCTCCAAAAACTGGGCCGCCGACCAGAGCTGTTCTATCAGACGTCAGTCTTCCATCAATGATGTCAACAGGATCATTGAGTCCTGCTGAGAAATTGATTGTGGCGTCTGATCCAACTTGTCCCACATCGACCACTGCAACTGCACCGATGTTGGTGGTTACTACCGATGTGTTTTGCTCGCCGAGAACCACGATGTCACCGTATGGATTGATGCCCGTGACCACAGAATTGTCAACGATGTTCTGAAATGCATTAAAGTCCACCGCATCAAAATCCCTACCAAAATCATAACTGACTGACCAGTCAAAATCGCCGCCGTCAAAACAAGCAGTAGATCCTGTGGTGTCGAAGAGAAAAACTTGTGAGACCATGTTGGGCTATTGATCCTTGTATCTGTTATTTATAGGCCCAAAAAATCCAGATTTTATGGTATTTGTTTATTTAGACGTTGTGCGATGTCTTGTAGTTCTTGAGTAATCCAGGAATCCAGAGTGCGCGCCAGGATCGATTGTGTCAGCGGTAGATCTCGATTTTTCCAGCGGCGGCCCAAGAAGTGTATGAACTGATTGTTGACCGGCACATACTTTTGATCGGGCTGTATCAGTACATCAGAGTTGATGTGATATTTTTTCAACATCATGCCCAATACATGCTGTTCTAGGGAAGGCACCGTTATTGGCAGCTCATCTGCAAAGGCCGACTCATTCACAGTCATGAGATTTTTGACTGCGTCTACATATTTCTGCACAAATTCAATGTCTCGCACCAAGAGACAACCGGTATTGATGGCCGGGGCCGTGGCATCCAGGTCTCGGAATTCTTCTGGCAATATCAAGTCTGAACTGGCCTGTTGCCAATTGTAAAAACTCCGGGCCCGAACATCATCAACTGGTTCCCACCACTGTCCCACTATCATGGCATCGGCAAACTGCTGTGGCCAGGCGGGACCAATCAAAAAATCAAGATCAATGTACAAGAACTCCTGCGTTTGCTGACGCCAGGTCCATAGTTTGCCCCAACTGTAGAAACGATGATTGACACCGTGATAGGCCAGGCTGGGCCCGACCAGAATGTCACAATCTGGCAATATTTCACGCAGCCAGGGCTCGCTGTTACGATCAGTATACACCGTGAAATTGCCGTATTTCCGTCGGGCCAGGCCCGCTGTGGCCCGCATGGCTGCCAGCATGTCTACGGTGTGGCGCCAGCTCTGTACACGACCCTGTAGCCAGGGATCAAACAACCATGTGGAAATGATCTTCATGCAATAATTTATGGCAACATAGACTTGACACACATCAAAATCCTGTTATAATAAGTATGTTACAAGGAGAACCGCATTGTCATTCGCCCCGCCCAAAGTCAACTATCTAAATAATCGAGACATACTGAAACAAATACATCTCAGCAAGAACACTTACTGTAGTTTCTTAGACCGTGCGCTGGATCATCAGTACGACATCATCTTGTCCAGCGTCGTCCGAATCAATCAACGCACTGTGGCCGAAGCCCGGAGAAATCGGGCAGCTCGTCTTGGTCGTGAGACCGGTGAAGAAGTCAATGAAAAAAAGATTCCCATTACTGATCTGGTGTTTCGTGTGATGACTTGGGAACACATTCCGCGAGCGCCTAAAAAAACTCCACGCAATACTGTGAAAAAACGCAGTCTTCATGATATCATTGATCTTGATGGTGCTTCGGAACTCGAACCCGATGAATTGCTGGCCGATGTGCCTGCGGGTGATCCCACCCACATCCGTGTGAACTTCCCGCCGTTTTTTCACTATCGCATCACGAATCATCGTGTACCGTACATCGTGGGCAAGAGTCACTGGCGAGGCGACCTTGACACCGGCGAGTTTTGCAAAGACCACGGTGCCATGACACGGCAGTTGGCCGAAATGTTCATGAAACTGTGTGAAAGATATGCTACAAGGAGTAACTGGCGTGGGTACACCTACAACGAAGAAATGCGCGGACAAGCTCTGCTGCAACTCAGTCAAATCGGATTGCAGTTTGATGAGTCAAAATCGCAGAACCCTTTTGCTTATTATACTGCCGCTATCACTAATAGCTTTACTCGTATCCTAAACATTGAGAAGAAAAATCAAAACATCCGCGACGACATCCTAGAGATGAATGGGTTGAACCCGTCCTGGACTCGTCAATACTCACAAGACAAAAATCATGCACCGGTGACCATCACACCAGGGCTAGATCTGGATTGATATGAATCTCTTTCAAAAAGCCGCGGTATTCACCGACATCCACTGGGGACTGAAGTCCAACAGTCTGTTGCACAATCAAGATTGTGATGCCTTTGTTGACTGGTTTATCGAGCAGGCCCAAGCCGAACAATGCGAGGTTGGCATGTTCCTGGGTGACTGGCACAATCATCGCGCCAGCATCAATCTACAAACTCTGCAATTCAGTCTGCGAGCCTTGGAAAAACTTTCAGCTGCATTTGAAAGATTCTATTTCATCCCCGGCAATCACGATCTCTACTATCGAGACCGTCGCGACATCCATGGGGTCGAGTGGGCGCGGCACCTACCCAACATCATCATCTGCAACGATTGGGTGCAGGAGGGCGATGTGGTCATCGCTCCTTGGCTGGTGGGCAATGATCATCGACGCATACCCAAGATGTCGGCTCGCTACATGTTTGGACATTTTGAACTGCCCAGTTTCAAGATGAATGCCATGGTGGAAATGCCTGACCATGGCGAGATCAATAGCGAATCATTCCAGGGGTTTGAGCAAGTGTTCTCCGGACACTTCCATCTGCGACAGAGCAAACGCAACATCAACTACATTGGCAATGCTTTCCCCCACAACTTCAGTGATGCCGGAGATGATCAGCGTGGCATGATGATTTTGAAGTGGGGTCATGCTCCGGTGTATCGAGCCTGGCCCGGACAGCCCAGATATCGATTGTTGAATCTCAGCGAGATCATCGATCGTGCCGATGCCGTGTTGGCTGAAAAAATGCATGTGCGGGTACAACTTGACATTGAAATCAGCTACGAAGAGGCTAACTACATCAAAGACACCTTTGTTAGACAATATAATCTGCGTGAGATGGCTTTGATTCCAAATCGCACCAGTGGCGTCAGCGAAGACCTGGCACCCGGCAGCTTGAAGTTTGAAAGTGTGGACCAGATCGTGGTGGATCAGATCACTCGTATCGAAAGCGAGTTCTATGATCCCAAGCTGCTGTTGAAGATATACCAAACTCTGTAATGATATTAATAACTGGTTCTGAGGGATCGTTAGCCCAGTGGATGATACATCACCATCTCCAGGGCAATGACATAGTCGGCATTGACAATCACCAACGCCATGGTGAGCATGACCGTCAGCGTGATTATGCGTTCTATCCCGTGGATTTGCGAGATCGCGAGGCCTTGGAACTGGTATTTCGACATCACAACATCAAGTTTGTGTTTCATTGCGCAGCATCCATCTACGGAGTGCGTGGATTTCATCGATATTCTGCTGACATCCTGGCCAACAATGTAATCACCACAGCCAATCTAGCCGAAGTCTCGGTACGGCATCGTGTGGACAAGATTGCATACATTTCATCCAGCATGGTGTATGAACGTGCAGAAAAATTTCCCTTGACTGAGAGCATGACCGAACACATAGCCATGCCCAGCACCGGATATGGATTTAGCAAATTGGCCGGCGAACGTATTATTCAGCAATATCATCAGCAGCACGGTATCAACTACGTGATTTGGCGACCGTTTAACATCGTCACTCCACACGAAGCCGGTGAGGACGAGCCTGGCATCGCACATGTCATGGCTGATTTCATCACCAAAACACTACAGCGACAAACACCGTTGAAAATTTTTGGCGATGGACAACAAACAAGGTGCTTTACCTGGATTGACGATGTAGCGGGGTTTGTCTCGACCTGGAGTCTGAGTCACACCACCGACAATCAAATCTACAATGTTGGCAGTGAGACGCCCACCTGTGTCCTGGATCTTGCTGAAATGATACATCAACGTCTGCGCCCCGACGATCCGTTTACCTGGCAGTCATTGGCGACCTATGCCGACGATGTCAAGAATCGCGTGCCTGATTGCAGCCGTGCGCGGAGCCTGGGCTGGCGGCACACCAAGACCATGCCAGAATTAGTGGATATCTGTGTGGGCGCCCATGCTGCGTGAAGTCTTGGCATTGGAAGAAGTGCGCCGGTATTTCAACGTGCATGGTGTCTATGATCTCTTTACCTATGCCAACTGCATGCCACTGTTGCGAGCGCATCTGGCTCAAGTACGGCGTGATACATACAGTCCCAACGACCGCCTGGTATTTTTGCTGTATGACCTAGACTATACATTGCATGATTGGACTCCGGGATTTGCTCTCTACAACTTGCAGTTGATCCTGCAAGATCTAGACATTTCCAACTACTATGCTTTGATCCTGACCAACCGACCTGATTTCATGGAGAACACTCGGCAGGTGCAGTCCCAACTCACCGCAGACAGCTATGCCATACGCAGTATCACTACATTCTTAGACATCACCTGGATCGAGCCTGTTGTGCGTGATGCCAACCCCGATGTGATTGATCGAGCATTTTCTTTGTTGTGTCGCCAGAGTCGACCACATCGTACTTATTTTGTTGCTCAATTTCTACAACATGGGCTGGACTCCAACGCTTATGTCGGTTACCACAACATCCCTTTCCCACACAGTCAATTGGTTGGTGAAAAACAAGATGTAGACCCTTGTGATCATCTGGGATTGCTACGGTCGCCGGCGGCTTCACAACGTCTGGTATTGAGACAACTACACAATCAGACCGTGTTCAGAGATTTTTCAAGCAAGTATTCTAGTCTAGTAAACTTTGAAGAGGATGTCGACATTGGCGACAAGGCTGCCAGGATGATGTTGTCATCCCCTAGTCCGGTACAACGTGCCTTGATCTACGTCGGAGTCGAGACTGATGTAGATCTACGTCAACCACATGTGTCGCCTATATCCTTTCGCGGCATCGTAGAGCGCAGACCGTTTGTGTTGTTGGCAGCTACGGGCACCTTGCGTATCTTGCGTGATTTGGGATTCCGTGTGTTTGACGAATTCTGGGACACTTCCTACGATGATGTCACAGACTTGGAATCCCGTGTGGATCACATCCTGGAAATCATGCACGATTGGGGTCGACTTGATCCCAGTCGATTGCGAAAAAAATATCAAGCCATGCAGAGAGACATTGACTACAACTACAAATTCTATCGCGAAGAGTTTGAGTCATCTCAGCGTCAACGGCTGCGCCAGGCTCTATTGGTCAATCAGGAGGGCAGATGAAGCCCAGCATTTACATCTGCGGTGCCAGCGACTGTTTCACCGACGAAGATTGGCCCGGCATGAGTTGGTCCGAGCAGTTGGCTGAAAGAATGCCCAATCACAACGTGGTCAATCTCGCTGTAGAGGGTGCCAGCAATTTTGTAATTCGCCTGCAGATTGATCGTGCAATTGAATCCAAAGCCGACTACATCATAGTGCATTTTACCAGCAGTGTACGGCAAGAAATTCGCATCAACCATCGCGACGACGATCGCCCACTGTTGGATAGATTCTATCGGCATCACCTCAGCGGTGTTGATCCTTCGTTGTTGACCTTGAGTTTTTTTCAATCGCACAACTCGCCAGTGCTGACAAAATTTCAACAGCAGTCACTACGCGAGTTTCAACTGGAATTCTTCGATCTTGACATTGCCATCAAGAAAAACTATTATTTGATACAGAATGCTCTAGATGTGTTGGTGCGCTATCAACACCCGTTTGTGTTCAGTCAAGGCGGATTTGAGCATCCCGATTTTACCGAGGACAAAAATTTGAAGTATCAATCGGCATTTGATGCCTACAATGCCTGGCGCGGCAAGATCAATCTCTGGGACTACTTGAAGGATTTTCGTGCAACCACTCACAACGTGCATAGGCCACTGGCTCGTCCTTGGTTCCACATCACCGACACCAAGGATATCAACGTCATCGTGAACTACTATCAAGGTTGGGTAAAGAGTCATGAGAACATTTGATACTCAATCGCACAACATCATCGCCATCAGCTATCCGCCTGGCGGCTTTGGGCACTTCATCTATCACGTGCTCACGCATTACTTCAACGAAACTGTCAAGATCAGCGATCCTTCATTTGCATTTGCTGCATCGGGTGATGCGCATGCCAGTCGTAAGTATGTGCCAATCTGGAATCCCCGAGACAGCTACAAGCCTTATATTTCGGCCCAGGTCAACGAACATGATCGCATCGTGGTGCTGTGTGATCACGGTTGGAATCATTCTTCGGTGCAGGAAATCTGGCAAGACTTCCCTGGTGCTCACGTGGTGCGCATGGTCATTGACGAAGATGCCGAGCCTGTGATCTATCACACCTACATCAATAAGACCGGTCAAAATTTTGATCATGATCAGCATGTGACCAATAACTGGTCCGAGTCTGATGAAGACTGGGCGCGTCGAGAAAACTTTACACTTTGGTATCGTTCAAGACCTTTTGAGTTTGCGCCGATCATGCATCCGCGAGCCACCAATTTGTCTGTGAGTCAGTTGTTGATGTCGCCAGCTGAAAGTTTCTTGGCCTTGAGTCGCGACCTCGGCCTTACCGTCAACGACCCCAATAGTCTGATTAGCTTTTGCCGTAAATGGTTGACTAGTCAACAACAATATTGTAATATATTCCTGATGTGGCGTAAAATCATCAATGCCCTTGACAACAAAATCAATCTTGATCTTGGTTCCATACAGGATCTACACGATCAAGGTTATATCAATTATAGGATCGAGCAACGATATAACATAGAGATCCCAGTGTATGACTACCGAGATTGGTTTGCCAACACTGATGAAATACAGGAAATGATTCAACAACAGCAATGATCCAACTCAAAACAATTTCGGCCAGGAACTTCCTCAGTATCGGTAATGCCATACAGACCATCGATTTTGATCGCAACGATCTCACCTTGGTCTTGGGAGAAAATCTAGACCTTGGGGGTGACGGTGCTAGAAACGGAGTTGGCAAGACTGCCATGCTCAATGCTGTGAGCTATGCTCTGTTTGGTCAGGCATTGACCAATATCCGCAAAGACAATCTCATCAATCGCACCAACGGAAAGAACATGATCGTGTGTTTAGAATTTTCCATCAACGGTCAGAACTATCGAGTCGAGCGTGGTCGCAAACCCAATGTATTGAGATTTTTTATCAACAGCGAGGAACACACTGCCGAAGACAATACCCAAGGCGACAGTCGAGAAACACAGGAAGCCATTGAACACATCCTAGGCATGAGTCACGACATGTTCAAACACATTGTTGGCCTCAACACCTATACCGAACCGTTTCTGTCACTGAAGTCCAACGACCAGCGTGTAATCATCGAACAGCTATTGGGAATCACATTGTTGAGTGAAAAGGCCGAGCGCATCAAAGAACTCAATCGTGCCACACGCGAAGCCATCACTGGTGAGGAGTTGCGTATTCGCGCTGTGCAAGAAGCCAACAAACGCATCGAAGAACAGATTGAGTCTTTGAAGCGGCGTCAAACCATGTGGCTCAACAAACAACGCGAAGACTGTGAGCAATTACAGACTGCGATAACCAGCCTGGAACACATCGACATCGATGCCGAAATACAGGCACATCGAGATCTCGAGGCATTTCATGTTAGAAAATCTGCCATCGACGAGGCCGATCGATGGATACGTAGCATTGAATCCGAAAATATCAAAATCGAAAAGCAGATCAAACAGCTCGAGCGCGACATCAAAGCCCTGGAAGATCACAAGTGCTTTGCCTGTGGACAGGAAGTGCATGACACCAAGCAGGCCGAAATACAGAAAAAAAAACAAAAAGAGCTCAAAGATTTGGCTCTGCAGGCCTTGGCCAACAGCACACAAGAACAAGAACATCGGGACCGTCTTGCCGAGCTGGGTGCCCTGGGCACAGCGCCCACAATTTTCTATGATACTCTAGAAATGGCTTTGAATCATCGCAACAGCCTAGATGGTCTCCGGCGAGATCTCACCACACGTCAAGCCGAGACTGATCCCTATGGCGAACAGATTGAAGAGATGCAGGGACAGGCTCTGCAAGAAATCAAGTACGATGATCTCAACGATCTTACTAGACTCAACGAACATCAAGACTTCTTGCTGAAGCTGCTGACCAACAAAGATTCTTTTGTGCGTAAAAAGATCATTGAACAGAATCTCAGTTATCTGAATTCTCGCTTGACTTGGTATCTAGATCGTATTGGCTTACCACACACCGTGACATTTCAGCCCGATCTCGCTGTGGAGATCACCGAACTGGATCGTGATCTAGACTTTGACAACCTCAGTCGTGGTGAACGCAATCGTTTGATCTTGTCAATGTCATGGGCATTCCGTGATGTGTGGGAGAGTCTGTACTTGCCCATCAATGTATTGTTTATCGACGAGCTGATTGATTCTGGCATGGATACCGCAGGCATGGAGAGTTGCCTGGCCTTGCTGAAGAAGATGAGTCGCGAACGACAAAAATCAATCTGGTTGGTGAGTCATCGCGACGAGCTGGCTGGACGTGTGGAGCACATACTCAAAGTCATCAAAGAGAATGGCTTCACAAGTTACAACACTGACCAGGCGGCTGCATAACTATCAAATTATGACCAGTCCCAGCAAAGCCAAAGGCAACAGTTTTGAACGTCACATCGCTGACTTCCTCACCGAACTCTATGGTGAGAAATTCATGCGGGCACCGGGTTCGGGTGCCTACATCGGTGGTAAAAACACGCATCGCAAGCAACTGCTTCATGAAGGACAGATACGATCATTCAAAGGTGACATCATCCCGGGAGAATCGTTTCCGCGACTCAATGCCGAATGCAAAAGTTACAAAGAATTTCCATTCCACCAGCTGTTTTCTAGCGAAGTCAAGATGTTGGAAGGTTGGATTGAACAGTGCATGGATGTGAGCGACCATGGTGACTTCAACATCATCTTCATGAAGTTCAATCGCAAAGGCCAATTTGTGGTATTCCAGGAACAACAACCCTACTCAACACTCAATCCCCATGTATTGCATCTCTATCGTGCCATGCCCTACTACAGCGACAATCACGGGAACTGGTACATCATGGATCATGACAAGTTCTGGGGACTCAACAAAAACATAGTCAAGCAACTCTGCAAATGAAGCATCTCTTGATCACAGGTTGTAGTTTGACATCTGGAGCGGGCTGGAATCCTGGTCGCGGCGACGATTGCAAACACGACCGCCGATTGTGGATCAACGTTGCATATCAAAACACACCCACGCTGGCACAATTGCAACTGACAAATCTCTCCTCTACTGGTGCCAGCAATTCTGACATTTTTGAGCAGACCATTACTGGGATGTCGCAGCTTGGAAGCAGCATTGACACAGTGTTGGTGCAATGGACTGGCATGCCTCGCTACAATTTCAATGTGGGCTTTGAACTATGGCCCACCAGCGACAGCACTCACAATGGATTGAGGCAGGACCATCATCTCAGTAACGGTGTTACCTGGACCGCAGACTATATACAGGATGTGGTTGATAGATTTCGTGTGCTGCATCATCTGCACTGGGAAATCTTACACGTGGTAAGATATTGCAACGTGCTGACTCGGTTAGCACGTCAGTTAGATATTGGACAAATTTATTTTATCAACGGACTCTGCCCTTGGGATCAAGACTATTTTGTTAGATTACAAGGACCCAGAGTCATGCCCGAACACTACACAAAATTTACCAAGCATGACATCATTGACATAAATTCACACAACGATCAAGACATATTCAGGCTCTATCAACAACTTCACGATCACTATGACCAAGCCGGCGGTGTTGTTCCGGCACAATGGATCAATCTCTACAATTCAATCAGACACACGCAAGTTGACACCAACTTTGACGGCATACACCCAGGCTCGCAAAGCAATCTAAATTTCGCTCACACAGTTCAAGAATTTTTCAAGACAGCATAGGCACGCCAAGCAGTCAAGGCTCGCACAGGCCAATTTCTTGTGCCCTAGACCTGGATCTCGGATCACAGGGACGGAAGACTCACCGCGCTAGTGAGCACTCAACCACTATCCTTTACCGGACGATGATCGCAAAATGCCGCGGTTTGGTTGTTTGAAAAGGTTCAAAAGGCAAAATGAGCAGGGAAAACCTGCACTTATACTATTTCGACTGCGTGGAATAGTATAACGCCGTCGTGTAAGACGTGGCTCGAGGTACCGGACGACCGCCTCTGTAATGCCATAACGCTGTGTGACTGTGCTACTCGGATGATGCCAGTGATTCTTAGCCCGGCAACGGGCTAAGTGTGACCGATTAATCTGGATGATACTGGATTACTCGCTTCGCTCGTAAAACATTAAAAAAAATCTACTACATTGATGAGCGCAAGCGAATCAATAGATCTACGAAGTAGATCTTACAAAGGACCCAGTGTTTCGAAACCCTGTATCTGTTTCTTGTAGTCACAGTCTGACCCTAGATAGAGATATCGAAACCCACGATCTCGATAAATTGCACATTCGGTTTTGAGACTGGCAATACCCAATCTCAGTCTGGGTCGATGATATGTCCAAGCAAACTGTGTGGCATAGACATTGGTTGAATCCAAGTGCCGTATAAGGCTGAATGCCACGAGTTCTCCTTGATCTCGATAACCAATGATGTCGGTATTGGGATCAAGATAGTCGTTTTTGAACAAAGGCATCACACTGTCAAACCCGCGATGTCGACAATACTTGGTAAAGATTTGCGACAGCTGATCTAGATCAGGCTGTGTGATGTAGTACCAGTCTGTCTGGATTGTGTAGTGGGTGGCAGAAAGATCAACACGCGAGTAGGTCACTTCAGGGGATTGTTTCGGTGTTGGAAAAGATTTTCTAGATAGTCTTGCGGCCAGTCATGATAGTAGCCCTGCCCAGCCAGGGCAATGGCGCGACTGTTGAGCTCGCCCAGTCGTTGACACATTATCAATGCGTACAGTCCTTGATTCATGCAGACACCGCGCACGAGTTCGACATCGCTGGGGTGATCTTCTAGAGCAATGATATCGCGTTCCAGCAAGAGTTCTTGATTGGCTCGCATGACACTGTCGTGGAATTCCTTGTGGGGCCAGGCCTGGGCATTGTAGACAAAAATAACAATTTTCTTGTCTTCGGGCCAGTTTTCGCTCACGGCAATCAAATCAGCTGTGGGTGTGGTGCCCAACCGTATGTCATGCTCGTTGGCCAGTCTGGCAGCTCGAGCATACGGACACGGCGGCCACCCGCCCAGAGCCGGGTGTGGTACTTCGACAAAATTCTTCATCCAGTCAAGGATGTCTTTTTCAATCTGTTGTTGTTGCATTAGAAGAATGGCATCTGTGTTTTCTTGGTGGTATCAAGATTTTCCTTGATGATGTCGTTGATGGCATCGCGCTCGTCTCGGCTCATGTTGAGCACATCGGCATACTGCACACCACCACGCATGTACCAAGTCATTTTGAGTGCTTCCTGTCGAATCAGCTTGGCCTCCCGTTCCATTCCCTCAACAAACTTCATCACGCCGGGTGTGTCCAGGATCAGGAGGCGGCTCCGAAAAAAGTTGTCATGTCCAAGGTAATGGCCTGCTCGTATTCATGCTGGCAGTTGTTGCACTTGAGTTTGAGCGGTTGCAGTTCGCCAGTGCGTTTGTTCTCAATGATGTAGTCTTTGACTCGCGAAAACATGTTGCGATCACAGTTACTGAGCCACTCGGTGATGTGATTGGGATCTGTGACCTGTGCCGTGGGAGTCTTGACCACTGCGATGTTCTGTGCCAACGCACGAGTGGTGACTTCGGTGATCTTTTTAAGAGCATCGCCCATGGCCTCCAGTCGCTTGGAATCTTCAAGATTGGGGTCGCCCATGGCCTGGAACATCTTTTGCTCTTCAAACTGCATCATGTTGTTGGAATTCATTTGAGCATAGGTCATGGGCTTGAAATACAATTCAAGATCATTCAACTGCATGGCTTGATCATAGTCAGGTCTACCAATGTCATCCAGGCTGTTGCGCAGATCAACCCCGTAGTCGGCCTCGGTGCTGCAACTGGGGCACTTGGTGGAAATGTCCAGTTGATGACCATAAGTGGCGATGCGAATAGCAATCAGCACTGGATCAATGTCCATGCTGGGCATTTTCCAAGCGTCGCGAATGTTGGGCACACAGCTCTGTATCACTGAAACCACGGCCTGTCCGTTGAACAGTGCATCTGGAGTGCGATAGGTGATTTCGTCCAAGGTCGTCATGGGCAACACTGGATATTCACCATTTTCACTGGTCAGTAGAGCACCATTGGGATAGAACTTGCCGTTGCTGGGCAGTCGAATGTAGATGGCGGGCTGGCGAAAATACTGCTGTAAGGGGTTAGAGTTCATGATTTTTCCTTGCCATAAATATGATATACGGTACTTATCCGTGTAGAAAACCATGGCTGATCAAATTGACATTGACAATTTAGTTGACGAGTTGCGAAACTTGATTCGCATACAGTCCAATCTTGGAGGCACTGGTACCACCGGTGGTACCAGTAGTGAATCAGGCCTAACCAAAGGGTTTGATCGTGTGGTACGTGCCTTGGGCCGACTGGGCAGCCAACTGGATCAAAGTGCCACCACCAGTCGTGCCAAGGATCGCGCCACCGAAGATTTCATACGACAAGTTGATGGTGCAGTTGATGCTGCCGAGGCCTTGACCAGAGCGCAAGCTGAAGCAGCGCAAGCCTCGGCAGCCTACGCAGCCGAGCAAGAAGAAGCACGTCGACTGGCCAACCGCACCGCGGAAGAAATCGCCAACGATGAGAAAAAGGCACAGGAAAAACGACTTCGTGCCATGCTTGACGACATGCGCGGAGAACGCTTGGGCCGCCGCAACATTGCAGCAGAAATTGCTCGCGACATGCTGAATGAAGCCGAGCAGGCTAGAACTCTGCAGGCAAGATTTGAACAATTGGGCGATGTCATCAGCAACCAGTTTGGAACCGATGTAGTCAAGACTCAGCTGGTCATGGCGAAGCTGCACAAAGTAGTTGGGCCATTGACAGAAGCGTTCAAACAAGGACTTTCCGATGTTGGTGCTGCGTTTGGGAAAACTCTCCTAGATATCGGTGACAGCAACAAAGGTTTTACACAGTTTAACGGTTTGATTGACGGAGTAACTGGTGCTCTTGGCAAGATGGCCGAGGCCATACCATTTGCTGGATCGGCTCTTTCTGGCGCTATGAAAATGGCCGCCGAAGGTGCCAAGTTTGTGCTGGATCAACTACAAAAAACAGCCACAGCATTTAACGAATTAAGCGCCACTGGTGCCCTGACTGAACAAGGCATGTCGGGACTGCAACGGCAGTTCTTGGAATCAGGCATGACTCTAGATGGTTACAAGAAAACCATACAAGAGAACTCCAAGGATCTTGCAGCGTTTGGTGGCACTGTGGGCGATGGCGCCAAGCGTTTTTCCAAGTTCACTGGTGACATCGTAGACAGCGACGCTGGTGAAGCACTGCGTCGCTTGGGATTCAGTGCCGATCAGATAGGCGAAACCGCTGCTGGTTTTGCAAGTCAACAAACTCGTCTGGGATTGGCACAACGCAAAACCAACGAACAACTCACACAAGGTGCTGTGCAATATGCTCGAGAGTTAGACGCTCTCAGCAAGCTCACAGGTATGCAGCGCAAGGACATCGAAAAGCAACAAGAAGTTGCCTTGGGCGAAGCAAGATTCCGCGCCAAATACGATGAGATGGTGGCCATGGGGCAAGAACGGCAGGCCAAGGCCATGCTGGACTTCCAGACCATGATCAACAATCAAGCACCAGAAATGGCAGCTGGTTTACGCGACATGGCCACAGGTTTGGTCAATAGTGAAGCTGCACAAAAAGTCTTTGCTGACACTGGTGGTGCCGCTGCTGGCATCATGGAACGACTCAAAGCCGGTTCAATTGATCAAGTTCAGGCCTACCGAGAACTTCAAGCAGCCACACGTGCCAACATGGCTACATCGCGCGAAAATGCCATGGCCATGGGCAACACAGCTGGAGTGTTTACCGACTATGCACAAAAGAGTAACTTCCTGAACTCCCAGGTCAATGAACTGGGGCAAGTCATCAACACACAAAACAAACAAATGACCAAGGGCCAGGATCCTTTGACTGATTCCACTGTGTCTGCACAGCAGTCCATGGATCAAATGAGTCGTCAGCTTCAAAACTTTGGTTTCCAGGCCATGCCAGCAGCCAGTGCAGCCGTGGCAACATTCACCACTACCTTGAACAAGTTCATTGGCGAGGTATCCAAGCAGTTGGGAATTCCGTTGAAGAATCTCAGCGGTGATGTAGCTCAGGCCACCAATACCTTTAATCAAGTTCCAGATGCAGCGGCCACCACGGCTTCGGCCATTAAGATAGCCCTAACGCCTGACGAAATATTGGCAGACCAAAAAGCACGAGCTGAAAAGCTGGCTCAACAGGACGAAATCAATTGGAAACAGGCCACACTGACTGAAAAGGCCTCGGTGGCTGCAGCCAAGACTGTGGAGAATCTTGGTGATGCGTTGGGTGATCTTGTGGGCATGGTGGGAGCAGAGGGTCTGGGCAAACGAATCAAATCCGCAGCCGGTGCCGCTAGAGAAGAACGCATTGCCACCGACACTGAATATCTGCGAAAACAAGGAAGATTACCGGTCACAGCAGCACCTCCGAATACAGCTCCAACTGCTACCGGCGGTAGTGCAGTGGCACCACCCCCTAAACAAGACGTAAAACAAAACCTCAGCGACATCAGCGAAGCCATGAAGAAACGTGGCATGAGCGACGCATATATCAAAGCCAGTCTTGGAAACGTGATGAAAGAAAGCGGTGGTCGAGTTGTTAGCGAAAATCTTGACTACAGCAAAACCAGTAACTCTCGCATACGAGAAATTTTTGGTAGTCGAGTGTCTGGCAAATCCGATGAAGAGATCGACAAACTCAAATCTTCACCCGAGGGATTTGCTGACGCCATGTACGGTGCTGGCACCAAGATTGGTCAAAGCATGGGCAATCTTGAGCCCGGTGATGGCTGGCGCTTTCGTGGTCGCGGTTATATTCAACTCACTGGTCGCAACAATTATGCCGCGGCATCTAAAGCCATTTATGGCAACGACACGCTGGTTAAAAATCCAGATTTAGTCAACGATCCCAAGGTTGCTGCCGAAGTCACTGCTTGGTTCATGCAGAAAAATCAGGCCAGCATGGCTGGCAAGATGGGCATAGACACTGCCAACATGAACCAATCACAGGCTAATCTCTTGGCCACCAGCGTTGTTGCTGGACAGGCTGTGACGCCTGGTCAAGGATATCTTGGCGGCGAAGTTCTACAAAAAGTAAGTTCACATGCCAGCAACTTGCCAATGGCAGCTCGTGGTACACCAAGAACCACCGGACCTACCCTAGCCGGAGAAAAAGGACCCGAGGCGGTTATTCCACTACCCGATGGTCGTAATGTTCCAGTGAAAATCTCGGGGTTAGGTACGGATTTTAAAGCTCTCAGTCAATCCATGCCAGGCCTGATCAACGAGCTCAAGAACCAGTCCATGGGGTTAGGTACGGATTTTAAAGCTCTCAGTCAATCCATGCCAGGCCTGATCAACGAGCTCAAGAACCAG
>JACCDP011503411.1_pt1 | contig 17323 bp, 12 predicted proteins | sample 7445841 | NCBI WGS metagenome assembly JACCDP01 (sample SAMN15323441, study PRJNA562643) | freshwater metagenome | isolation source: river surface water | place: USA:Blue River Watershed | collected 2017-08-17 | reverse complement strand
TTGGCCGATGCGTTGGCAACTCCCTTTATCTACAAACGGTTGAGTAGTATACTTTTCCCAAAGAAAGTAATCGGCTTCGTTGTTTTCTAAGGCCCAAATCCCACCATATACATCCCCGATGACATTAAATTGAAGGGTTTCTTTTCCCCAGTGTTCCTTTTCGGCAAGTACGTATGACATCAAGTGCGAACCCGATCCGTAGCGTGAAATAGCAAAGCGGTGATCACTTGAATTTGCTTGTACCCTTTGTTTCGTGGGTACATGAATACCCCATTGTAACGGAGATTTTACATAAAGGTCCACAATCTTTGCTCGCGCTCCCTGTAAAATAGCTTTGCTAATACCTTCTGTAAGTAAAACAGCAATGTCTAAACTTCCTGTTTCTAATCCCTTGATCATCTGTCCGGTTCCTCCGGTCATATCAGACCAATGCAGGGAAACATTCAAGGAGTCAAACGCTTTCTCTTCAATGGCTACTCGCCAAGGATAGTTAAAGTGTTCTGGTACACCCCCAATTTTAAACTTTTTCATCGAGTTCGTTAAATTGTTTTTCAAACAAGGTTTTATAAGCACCTTCTACAGACAATAGCGAAGCGTGCGTTCCGGTTTGAATGATTTGGCCTTTTTCCATTACGTGGATTTGATAGGCTTGTTGAATTGTTGATAAGCGATGCGCTATGATAATGGATGTTCTATTTTTTGTTACTTCAGCAATGGCCTTTTGAATTAGAATTTCTGATTCACTGTCAATACTCGACGTTGCTTCATCAAGGATTAAAATCATGGGTTCATAGACCATGGCTCGAATAAACGCAAGCAACTGCCGTTGTCCCACCGAAAGCACTCCGCCTCGTTCACCAATCACATGGTCGTAGTCTTGAGGGATTTTCATGATGAAATCATGTGCTCCGATTTGCTTAGCTGCCTGTATAACTTGTTCTCTTGATATCGCTTGATTTCCGAGCGTTATGTTGTTGTGAATGGTATCTGAAAAAAGAAATACGTCCTGTAATACAAACCCGATATGCTTATTGATTTCACTTCGATTTAATTGACTCAAGTCAATTCCGTTGATGGTGATTTTCCCGGAATTAATTTCATAAAAACGTCCAATTAAGTTAATAATGGTTGTTTTGCCTGATCCGGTAGCGCCTACAAATGCAGTTGTTTTTCCAGCAGGAATAAATAAGTTAAATGATGAAAGTAAGGGGTTGTCGGAGGTATATGAAAAAGACACGTTGTGGAATTCAATATCCCCATTGCTAAAAGTTGTTGGATGTTCCTCATTGGGTTCAACCTCTTCTTCTTCATCTAATATTTCGAATAAACGTTCTGCTCTAACTACCCCTCGTTGGAAAATATTAAACTTATCCGCTAACTGTCGGATCGGTCTATAAAGTTGATTGATCCATAAGGTAAACGCAATGATTTCACCGTATAATTGCGTTAATTGTTGTTGGCTTCTACCTTCTACCATCATTGCTCCCCAAACCAATAAAAACGCTATGGACAAGGAGCTTAATAGTTCAACGACCGGAAAAAATATCGAATTTGCCCATACAGCACTGATGTGTGCATCCCTATGTTTTTCATTAATTGATTTGAAAGCCAAGGATTCTTTTTCCTCATGCGCAAAGAGTTGAATTAAACTCATACCCATGAGGTGTTCTTGCACGAAGGTGTTTAATCGAGAGACCTGTGTACGCTCGCTTTGAAACGATTTTTTCATCGCTTTGGCGAAAATTCGAGTGGCGAAAATCAGGATGGGAATAGGGATTAACGTTAATAAACTTAAGCGCCAATCCACCCAAAACATAAAGCCAAGAATTGCGATGAGGGAAAGTAAATCTCCAAAGATTTCCATTAACCCTGCCGAAAACACTTCAGAAATTGATTCAACATCCGATACCACACGGGTTACTAAAGAGCCAACAGGCGTCTTGTCAAAATACCGCGTTTTGAACGATAATACTTTATTAAAAACTCGGGTTCTTAGGTCACGAATTACGGATTGAGCTAGTAAATTAGAGGTGTATGCAGAAGCCCAAGTTACAACGGTTTCAATGAGAAGTATGCTTAATACACCAAGCAAGGCAAGCATCAATTTGGATGCATTTTGTTCCTTAACTATAAATTGATCAACTGCTTTTCCAATGAGGTATGGCCTTAAAGGACCTAACACAGAAAGTGTGATCACTGCGAATAAGGCGACGAAGAACAACTTTTTGTAAGGTCTTACGAATGCAATAAGTCGAAAAAATGAATTCGCGGACAACCTTTGTTTCATAGTACAAAAGTACCGAAAACCAATTGCAAATTTATCGAATAGGCACGCCTCGGGAACTTAATTGTACATTTTTTGAACTTTTTTCTAGTCCAAAAGTAAATTTAGTTCCAACCCCAACGGTACTCCGCATGGTAATGTTTTGGCCGTGGAGTTCAAGAATATGTTTAACAATGGATAACCCAAGTCCGGTTCCTCCTTCATGGCGGTTTCTACTTTTTTCTACACGATAAAATCGTTCAAATAACCGGGGCCAATGTTTTGGGTCTATTCCAATACCGTTGTCTTTAATTTCTATTAGGATTTGGTTGTCTATGGGTTCTAGTGTAATGACAGTAGATCCATTTTCATTTCCATATAAAATGGAATTTTTTACAAGATTGGTAATTACTTGTCCGATTTTATTTCGGTCGCCAAGCACGAAGATGTTTGAGTAATCTCTTTTCAAACTCAATTGAATTTTTTTCTCTTTTGCAAGAAATTCCAACGAATCAAACGTTTCCTTAATAATTTCCACGAGATCAAAGGGGCGCTTATCAATGGTGAGTTCAGGGTTTTCTAGTCTTGTAATTGCATCCAAATCTTCAAGTAACTGGATCATTCTGTCGCTGGCTTTGGATGCGCGTTTTAAAAAATTCAAGGCATTTTCTTGGTCGTCTATTGCCCCATCAATCAGCGTATCTAAATAACCTTGAATTGCAAATACGGGTGTTTTTAATTCATGGGCAAGGTTGCCAATAAATTCTTTTCGAAAGGAATCTTGAGATTTTAGCTGTAAAATTTCTTTCGTCCGGTGTTTCGACACTTGATTGACTTGTTGTTCTGCTTCATCAATTATTTCATTTAACCGTTGCGCTTTTATTATGGGAGGATTTTGAAGGTTTTTAAAAAGGTGATTGAGGCGATTTTGTAAGAATATTTTTATTCCGAAATAAAGCACTAGAAAGGTGATTACTCCCAAAAAAAGCGATAGTACGAGTGCAGAAATAAGTGGGCTAAACGGAAGATTGAGGCTGGCTACCTCAAACCAAAAAGCCAAAAGTGCCACAAGGGCACTAATCAAGGCAAGTAAATATTCTGGTTTTAACTTTTTCATTTTCGGTTAAACGTATATCCAACCCCTTTAATGGTACGAATATACGATTCTCCTAGCTTTTCACGCAGTTTTCTGATGTGCACATCAATTGTTCGCTCTCCAACGATGGTTTCGTTTCCCCAAACAATAGTTAGTATCTGTTCTCGGTTAAAGACTTTGCCTGGACGGCTAGCTAATAATTCTAATAACTCGAATTCTTTTTTTGGTAGTTGAAGTTCCCTGTTGTTAACCAGAACTACAAATTTTTCTCTGTCAATTACGATTCCCGCTGATTCTTGCTCCTCTTCGGTTGTCCGTTCAGGGTTTATTCTTCGCAATAACGATTCTATTTTACTAATAAGTAAACGAGGTCTAATGGGTTTACTTATATAGTCATCTGCTCCGGCTTCAAATCCTGCGATTTGCGCATAATCTTCCGCTCTTGCTGTTAAAAATGCAATGATTGGTTGGGCAAGCTGCAAGTCTTTTCTAATGATTTGGCACGCTTCAATCCCATCCATTTGTGGCATCATCACATCCATTAAAATTAAGGATGGACTTAATTGGTGCGCTAATTTTACTGCGTCCTCTCCGTGGCTTGCAGTAAAAACGCGATATCCTTCTTTTCGAACAGTATAAGATAGGAATTCTAGGATGTCTGGCTCGTCATCAACGATTAGTATGGTATGTCCTTTACTGTTTTCCATGGTAAAAAAAAGAGGGGGCCCTGAGGCCCCCTAATTAATACTAGTTATTTACGATTAACTTGCGTACGCTAGTTCCTTTATTTGTAGAAACTATTACTGTGTACATTCCGTTAGCAACTTGGTTTAAGTTAACTGTTGCTTCAGTAGCATTTAATACAGTTCTACCAAACGCATCGATAACTGTTACTAATTCTAAAGACGCACCCGTTAATGCTACGTTGAATGAAGTAGTAGCAGGATTCGGTACCAAGTTTAATTCAACACCCGGTAATTCATCTAAACCTACTGCGATATTTACAGTAAATGTGGTTACATCACTACAGTTTCCGTTAGTAGCTGTAAGTGTTACTGTGTAAGATCCATTCGCTGCATACGCATGCAATGGAGCCGCCGCACTGGAGTTGGTCATGTCACCAAAATCCCAAGAGTATGAAGTAGCTCCTGTAGAAGTATTAGCAAACGTAGCAACGTTTCCATTGGTTGTAAACGAACCAGCAGCTGTAGGGTTAGCGTTAAATGTGATACTTATTGGTGAAGATGTTCCAACACCATTACATGCATTAGCATTCGTTGTGGTAACAGTAATTCCCGGTGTAGTTGAAGTAACCGAAATTGTTTGAGTAATGGCTCCTGTAGACCAAAGGTAAGAATCAGATGCAGATGCTGTTAAAGTTACAGTATCCCCGTCACATGCTTCAATCGCCGATGCTTGGATTGTTGGTACTGGGGCGTTACTTACACTTACGATGGTTGGTAATGAAGTAGAAGTACAACCGTTAGCGTCTGTATGAGTTACGGTGTAAGCACCTGTAGCATTTACAGAAATTGTAGCTGTATTCGCATTCGTTGACCATACGTTTCCATTGTTGTAAGAAGAGGTTAAGTTAACTGAGCTTCCTGAACACAATGAAGTAGAACCACTTGCAGTTATAACTGGTGTAGCTGGACTTGCATTGATGGTAACAGTAATCATAACACGTGGGCTTTCATCACCTGCGGCATTTTTTTGACTCACATAAAAGTTAAAAGTTCCTGCATTAGATGTTGATGGTACAGGAGCAGTTGTTGTACCAACACCACCTGTTGCTGCTGCATACCAATATAGCGTATTACCACCGATTGCAGTAGCATTTAATGCAGCTGCAGTAGCACCTTGACAATATGAAAGGTTAGCAACACCTGGAGCGGCTACTGAGAAGAATTTAGGATGGGTAAAAGTTGCGCCGTTAGCAGCGACAGAACCTGCATTCAAACGAGCATCTGGAGTTACACCAAGCGCTGTAAATAAATTTACCCAATTAATTTGTGCAATGGTTTCTGTTGAGTCATTTCCGTCTGGTGTCCAGAAAGATTGATAGAATGCTGGCGTTACACCGGAAGAAAGAATTGTGTTAGCACCGTTGTTGAAGTTCGTTAAACTGTTGTTTGAAAACACTAATGTATCTCCGTTAACATTAGCAACAACTGCCGTACCTTCAATAGATAATCCCTTTTCCCAACCAACTACCAACGAGTTGAAACAAGAAGTAGCAGTATTTCTTCGTAAACGGAATGCTTTTTCAAATTTCTCACCTACAGGTAAGGTAATGCTTCCGTTTCCTTTTGGACCTACGATGGTTAAGTTAGAAAAAATTGGACGCGTTTTTGGTTGTGCAGTTGATCCAGCCGCATCATTATCAGATTCAAAGCAGTTTGAATCTCCAGCAGCATCTGATAAGTCTTTATCGCGGATTGCTAAACCAAATTGAATCTTTCCTCGGTAACCGAAATCCGTATCAAAATCATCGTCTAGTCCACGGTATGCAATAAGGTGCTTACAGTTTACGGTACCACCAAACCACTCGTATGAGTCATCGCCACAGAAAGAAACTTGGCAATAATCTACTGTTGTTCCTGAACCAACAGAACCAAACGTGATTCCGTTAATTTCTTTGTTTGGCTCTAATGGAATACCAGCGAATTCTACACGAACGTATTGTAATACCCCTGAGTTATCCGTGTCGAAGTTACCACCGTGTTGTGTATCGGTTGTTGGTGGAATCCCTTCGATATTTACAACGCCACCAGGTTGGTTATTTTTCGCCAATCCTAGAATTACTAAACCGCCCCAATCTCCTTCATTTCGGTTACCGATTGCTTCATTCGATGTAAATACAATTGGGTTTGCAGCAGTACCTGCCGCGTTAATTTTAGCGCCACGTGTAATAATCAATGTGGCCTGTGTTAACTTATCTCCACGGATGATGGTACCCGGTTGGATCGTTAAGGTTGCATTGTTTTTTACATACACTTTGTTTTGCAACAAAATAACACCACTCCATGTAGTGTTAGTGGTAATGTCAGTTGAAACTGTAGTAACTGTGGCCGGATACACAGTGTTTTCTGGGTCAAAATTAGACCATCCACTCGTCCAATCTGTAGCAGGAGTACCGTCAGTAATCGGGAAGGCTCCTTGATACGTTGTTGGAGTCCAGAATGCATCTTGTGCCGATGCGGTGAATAATGCGCTCACTAGAGCAATAGATAAATAGAACTTTTTCATCGTTTAAAATTTTTGACAAAGTTCCGATGACGAGGCGCTTATTGTGTTATGACCAACTTAAATCGTGTTTATTAAATTGTTAAGCGAAGGTTTCGTTAACGCTATGAATGTTACGCTTAAAAATTGTATTTCAAGGAAAGTGATACGGTTTGACCAAATGTTACATTTTGCCATTCATTGTCACCTTCATCAAATTTCTGATTTTTGTTTAGGTCTTGAAAGAATACCAATTCGTTAGCCAATGCATCTTTGACATTCAATCGCATCTCGAATTTTTCACCAAAATTACGCGTTAACTGGAAGTCAACAAGGTTTCTTCCGTTTTCCCACACGCTTGGTTCTTGTTCGTTCCCAACGATATATATGCGTTGTCCGACACGGTTATATGCCGCACTAAATGCCCACTTCTTGTCTTGCGATTGGTAATAAATACCGGCATTAATAATATATGGGGATTGTCCTTGCAATGGTCTGCCTTCGGGATATTCATTTTGTCCGAATAAAGAATCACCCAATTCAACTCGTGATCGAATTAATGAAGCATTGATGTTCATGGATAATTGATCCCATAATTTGTGATTTTCTTTTTTGCTTAAAAAACCAAGATTAAATCGATATTCAATTTCACCTCCAAAAGTAGTTACACCCGGCACGTTGGTATAATATAATTCTGGAGCGCCAGAAGTCCCCGTACGGTTTACTAATTCAATCGGGTTGGTAAAGTCTTTATAGAATCCTGAAATATTAAAGTTTTGACCATTTCCAATTAAATACTCATATCGCAAATCATAGTTCATGATGGTAGCACGCTGTAAATTTGGGTCACCTGAAATAATATTGTCAATTACGAAGTTGTAAAAGGTAAATGGTGCTAATTCGCGGAATTCAGGACGTGAAACTGTTTTGTAGCTACTTGCACGGATGTTCATACGAGGTGTAAGCGATACAATAAGGTTTGCAGATGGAAGAAAATCGACCACGGTTGTTGTAATATTTGTATCGTTGTTTGATCCAAATTCAATATAATTAAACGCTTGTCGGTACGATTCTACCCTTAACCCACCGTTCAAACGGATTTTTTGTTTCCATTTCGCATCTATTTGCACATATCCTGCATTCAAGAATGAGCTTGCTTGGTAACTGTCATCTACATTAGTTGCTTCATCTAACTTAAATCCACCACGCCCGTTCTCCATTAACCCGAGATTTTCTGCATTAAAAATTGAAGAAGGGGAAGCGAGCAATAAGGAATCATAAAAATTTACTCCTCCGCCGTTATATTTAGAAAACCCAAAGTTTCTCGCTTGAAAATCACGGTCTCTAAATTGATGCATTGCTCCAACTTTAAGATTTATATTGAATGAATCAACTTGGAGTCGTTTTTCAACATCATAAATAGCGCTGTATATGGATTCATTGGCATCTGACCAGAACATGTTTCCTGCAGCCGTAGGTATCGTTCCGTTATTCTGTATGACGGCTATATATTGCTCATTCGGATCCTCTTCATTCAGGCTATATTTTCGGTGGATCACACGGCGTAATGCAGGAATAACTCTATCAACATTACTATATCCAAGGTTCCAGTTGAAAACTAATTTTTCATTGTCATGTGTTCCATACAATTGACTCGAAAGCGCTTTGTTTTGTGTGTACCAAAAGTTAGTAGCTTTTTCCCATTGTCGTGGGTCATTATCCATTTCACGAACCCCATTTCGCACGTTTATTTTATCTTCGGCATTTACGCTGTACAAATTTTTGAATTGAATATTGCTTTTCGGTGAAAAGGAATATTTAAGATTCAACATGCCTGTATTAAGTACACTCTGTGTGAATACGGAGTCCCGTAATTCCATTCGTTGTACTACTCCTGTTGCAGATTCTTCGAATTCACGACGTGTATTTAAGGAAAATGTTTGGTTGTTTTGGTAACTGTAGGCGGCCACATAACCCAAGCTTTGTTTGTTTTTAAAATCAAAGGTTTTTCCCAAACTATATTGGATGCTTGAGTTTGGCATGGCTGTGCGTTGCTCGGGCGACCAATTGTAATTCATTTTTTGCGCCCAACGTGCACGCTCATGTACATCTAAGGCCGCATATCCCGCAGATCCTGGTATACCTGTTGGTAGTAAGCGGTCTTTTCCACCAAAACCTAACACATCTAACTTGCTATCACCACTTCGGTAGAAATTCTTAAATGTAGATATAGCATTATACCCAGCTGAAAGAGAAAGCGAATTAATCGGCTTGTCACTCGGCTCGACCGTAGTAATATTAATAATCCCACCAGCAAATTCTCCGGGCATAGAAGGAGATGCCGTTTTTACGACACTAATGCTGCTTAGTACATTGGATGGGAAAATATCAAAAGAGAACGCTTTTCGGTCTGATTCTGAACTGGGCAAACTGGCGCCATTCAAAAAGGCATAATTGTATCGGTCAGATAAGCCGCGAATGACAATGAATTTATTATCTTGGATACTTGCTCCAGAAATTCGTTTCATTACATCCGAAACTTTGGAATCATTATTCTTTTTAATGTCTTCAGCGCTAATTCCGTTGGATACAACACCAAGGTTATGCTGAACTCTTATGAGTTCTACAACGCCATCTTTTTTTACTTTTCTTGTAACAACCACAGGCCCTTTTACCAAGTCCGCGGCTTCCATTGCAATAGTCAGTTCTTTAACTTCATTTTCACCGACAGTGACATCGCTTAACAGATAAACATTGAAGGTAGAGGCTTTAATTTCGAGGGTATATTTTCCTTTAGGAATCCCAGATAACTCAAAAACGCCATTAGCATCTGATAAACAGCGTTTTTCAGAGCCTAACAACGTGATTTTAGCATTTTCTACCGGATCACTATTGCTTGCATCTTTCACAATACCTTTGACCGTGGATTGTGCATATTGAATGCTGTTTACCCCTAACAAAAACAATAAAACAAACGAAAAACGTACCATTCTTTGCAAATTTTATGCAAAGTTCGTCCTGTTATCTCACGTGCGGATTAAGCCAATATTAAGTAAACATTAACATTGTCTAGATTATTCAAAAACAACCTTCATTTCAACCCTTCTGTTTTTTGCTCTTCCTTCCGTGGTACTGTTGTCTGCAATCGGTTTGGTTTCACCATAATAATTAATTACGAAGCGCGTCGCATCAATCCCTTGGGAAACTAAATAGTTCTTAACGGCCTCTGCACGTTTCTTGGATAAAATCAGATTTGATTCATCGTCACCGGCATTATCCGTGTGTCCAGAAATCTCCAATTTCCAGGTCGGTTTTTTCATCAATACGCCCGCTAATTCATCCAATGAGGTGAACGATCCGGCAAGAATCACGTCTTTCGCAACTTCAAATTCTAAATTATCAAAGGCAGTTTTTAACACTTCAATTACTTCCTTCTCAATTACAGGGCATCCCTTGTTACTTTTTGGTCCAGGAGTGTTCGGACAATCATCGTCCTTGTCTAGCAATCCATCCGAATCGGAATCTTTATATGGGCAACCCCCATTCTCTTTTGGTCCTGCTAATTGTGGACAGCCGTCATTCTTATCAAGTAAGCCATCTCCGTCTGTATCTGGCCATGGGCAACCTCGATTTTCCATTGGTCCTGCCACCAGTGGACAATCATCAATATAATCAAATAAACCATCTTTATCTGAGTCTGGACAACCTTTGTTTTCTAGAGGACCGAAGTTATCCGGACATAAATCTTCCAGGTCTGTAATGCTATCATGGTCACGATCGGGACAGCCCTTCAAGTATAATTCACCGGCAATTGTTGGACATTGATCTTTGGAGTCTATGATTTTATCTCCATCCGTATCTGGGCATCCTTTAAATTCAGGTAATCCAGCGATCTCAGGACAATCATCCAATTTATCAATGATTTTATCTCCATCACGATCTGGGCAACCGTTGAATTCGGCCGTGCCAGGTTCATTGATACACTCGTCTTTTAAATCTTGGATTCCGTCTCCATCGGTATCAGGACATCCTTTAAAGGCCCACACACCGGGGGTTTCTCTACAATCATCCATTTTATTTGACACCTTGTCTTTATCGTCATCTTTCACCTCACCATATAAAATGGGAAGACGCAGCCCAGCAAAAAGTTCAAGTCCTTTGACTTTTCCTCTGGCAAGTAAGGGGCGGTAATCCGTAACTCCCACGGTAAGTGGACCAAGTCGTGTTGCAATCCCTGCTCTGAATCCGCTGTATTTATTGTAGGATAATGGGAGGTGAAGTCCAATGCCAGCAATATCAAAACTAGGCGTAATACTGAATTGGTTGGCTACTTTTACTTTGGAATCTGTTTTCTTTCCGATGAGGTTAATCATGGAGGTAGCATTTACATAGAATCCTTTCCAAATGTGGTAATCTACCTGAATGCTGAAAGCGCTTGGAGTTCTCATGTAAAATGTAGATGAGGTGTCTTGTTGAGCAATCCAATCTTGTCCAGGATTTTGAATTAAGGAGTCAATTACTTGGTCGAACTCTTTCAAATCCGTAGCGGATTGAAAAACAGTGAGATCAAATGGGCTGGTTGAATTTACTGTAAAATTTCTACTAAGTCCTCCTTTGGTGAAACGCATTCCACCCAAATCTAAAAGTGATGCACCAACCCGCAGCTTGTATTTATTTTTATGGCGCGCCCAAATGCCGGTTTCTCCATCCATATCGTACTGATAGTCCTCATAATTCCCGCGCCATTCATAAACCGCACCAAGGTCTATACCAAGGCCCCAATTTGAATTTCTTTTTAAGATATCCATGGCTGTGATATCGGGTGAATTAATATACTCATCAAGATTCCCTGAATATCCATAATTGAAGTCCCCTTTTAAAAGAAAAGAAGTGTCAGAATTTTTTAGGTTGTATTCAAAGTTATTCGTGTAAAAATAGGCGGCGGTGTTACCACTTAGCAGCTTAATCGAACCACCAACTTTAACAAAGTGTTCTTTATTATCAAGGACTACTTGCCCGTAATTGAATCCATATTCATTCCAGGTAAGGTGGTTTAGGTTGATTAATTCCTCGTTCAATTTTTGGTTCCATAAAAGCGAGTAATCTAAGCCATTTTCCGCAAGTACTGCCAATTTTGGATCCATGTTGTCGATGTTTGTAATCGAACGCACCCTCCCAAATAACCCAACAGCGATTTTGGGATTAATGTGAAAGTTAAGATTGAGTAAATCAATTTGGGTATTGCTATATACACCAAGAACTTTTTTCGTTTCAGCTGAGTAATTTCGAACGATAAATCTGTCCATAAATGTGGAGTCTGGACTCGCCCAGGCATCATAGATGATATTGTCACCAAAAGATTTTTTCCACCAATAGCCGCCGTTACCTTGAGCACTTCTCATTGCTTTCGCATCGAAATATCCGAAGTTCTGATAAGTACTGTTGTTTAATCCAACGATATTAAGATCAAAAACAAATCGACCATCTACAAAACTTGCTGGTTGCAATTGTGTTCCCATGCTCCCTGCATAGTTGCTTGTTGAGACACCTAAGTATTGTTGAGAAAGAAAATAGCCTGAAATAAGCAAGTTTAAGGCGAGTGTAAGGTATAGTTTCATAGTAGCGTTTGTTTAAATCTAATAATTAAATTGAATAATGAAGTCATTGAGATACGTTGTAATTGAGGATCCACGTAAACCCAACGGGGTAAGTTGAATTGCGCGCTGTCCAGGTCGTTCCTCTTCATCAAGCAAATTACCTTGAAAATCCCAGAAATATAGTTTGTTTTCTAAGGCATCTCTTACTATAAATAGCGATTCAGTATTTTGCGGCAAAATGAGCTCTGAGATTTCCGAATGATTAATGGCTTTATTCCATCGGACTTTTCCTTTTACAGTTAGAACAATAGACTTCCCATCATGAAATAGCTGACCTATGTCTTCTCCTAATTTAACTTCCCCACTAAATTTCCAATATGAAGGAACCTGTATATTTATGATTTTTGATCCCATTATTTCTTGCATTCCGGTTGGCCCACGTTGAATAAACCCATTACGTGTAAATGAAATAAAATCAGCATTGTTTGCTTTAATAGTTTGCCGTTTACCCGTTGTATAATCTATGTTGAGTAATTGATTATTAGTCTTTATGCCAATCGTTAATTTCCCTGAGGATGAAATAATATTCCAAGCGGCAATCTTGTCCAGGATTACAAATCGTTTAAGTTGTTTTCCAGAGCTCGTAGCATAGAAATAGATTCCTTCTTTTCCTCGAATCCCGAATGCAGCTTGTTTGTTAACGATACATTGAATTGGGTCCCCTTCAAAAGCACCTTTGATTTCATACTGAGGGCGTCCCATTTTATCTATTATTTCCAGGTGATTTTCATGAGGAAGTAAGATGAACTCATTTTCTAGATTATTTGTCGCTAATGATTTTGGTTGATTTGATAGGCTCGATTTAAGTGGTTTTCTCCATTTTAAACTACCGTTTTTATACCCTATAAGTTCTTTTTCAACCTCCATAATCACATTACCCCTGCCTGATAATGCGCAAAAAGATAAGACCGGTAGGCCGGGATTCATGGTAAAATAATTTTTTGTCTCTTCGATTTGTTCGCTTGATTTTTGTGACCCAAGAACTTCTATTTTGGTTTCGACAAGCCTCTTTTCTACCCAGCTTATACTGCTTGAATTGCGGGCACTCAAACTTCGATGTGAAACTGTTTTAGGTAAGGGAGCTTTAAATAATGCGATGTTATCGATCGCTGTATTTAGGGATTTTCGCATTTCTAATTCAAGCAATACGGCGTCCAAGGCGGATTCATCCGTCGTTAGAAATCCAAACCCATCGACACTGTACGCTAAGATATTTTTTGCCTTTATTATGCCTGCTCCTTCAAGGGTTAAATTGAACGTTTTGCAAATAGGGAAATCAGCAAAGTTTGCTCTTTCCTGGTTGTTTTCCATCTTATGAAAAAAGTCATTTAAGTATTCGCTTAGCGTTACCTCTTGATTCATATCGAAAATAAACACCGGCTTTTGGTCCACTTCAATTATTATTACCCCATTCTTCACTAGGTTCTTGATCGGACTCCGTCTAAATTCTGAGTCTGTTTCAAGTAAGTAATTCCGTTCATAAAATTGATACGATTTGGTTTCTTTTGGAATTAAACTCCCAAACAAGCTTAAATCATCAATCAATATTTTCTTTTGCCGCTTGAAATCTGAACTTGTGTAGCTGATTTTATAGTCAGATTTGACATAAACATCGCGCGTTTTATTTAAGGAATCAAGTAAATAGACAATACTATAAGTAGATTGTGGGTCTATACGCCAAGGGGAAAATGATTTCTCCTCGTTTAAATCCAAATCGTAATAATATAGGATTAGTTCATTCCCTTTGAACTTCCCTAAATATTTACCAAACTGAAACGTGTTCGGTCCGGTAAGGTCAAAAGAGTAAATTCCACGTTCAAACGTGTTTTTCACGCGTTTAATTGACCATTTTTCTTGAGTTTGAAGCACAAGTATATTTCGATTTTTACTAATAAAAGCGGAGGAGAGATCTTTGATGTTGGGCATTAAAGAAGTAAATACATCAATATTTTTCTGATTACAATCAACTTCTAGGTTTTCGAGCTCAAAGTCATTAGGATGGTGAAGTGCGATTATTAATTCATCCGCTTTCGGATTAAAAAGAGACAAATAAGATTGTTCTTCCGATGAATCTATCAAAGAATAAACGGCAAAACTCGACCAACCAACAAGTATTAAAACGAATACAATTAAAAGTACTTTTCTTAACATAAAGCAAATCTAAATGTAAACATCCACCGAAAAATAAGCGCGGAATAATCTAATGAACATTAAGGTGTTTATCTTCAAACAAACAAGGTGGGTTGCGCCATTTGGCGAACAATACCGAATGTTTTTCTATGCATTTCGCAAAATCCATGTTGTTGAATCGCTAATACATGTGCTTTTGTTGGATATCCTTTGTTTACATTCCATCCATAAACAGGAAATTGTACATGTGCTTTTTCCATGAATGTATCCCGCGCGGTTTTGGCTAAGATGGATGCCGCGGCTATAGACTGGTAAAGACCGTCTCCTTTTATGATGCACTCGTTAGAAATATCACGATATGGTTTGAATTTATTCCCGTCTACAAGGATATGTTCTGGGCGAATACTCAATCCATCAAGTGCTAAATGCATTCCCAAAATACTTGCATTTAAAATGTTGATTTCATCGATTTTGATTTCATCTACATAAGCAATGTGGTAGGCGAGGGCCTCTGCTTTTATTATTTCCGCTAATGCTTCACGTTGTTTTTCATTTAGTCGTTTGGAATCATTCAGCCCGGGAATCGGATTCCGTAAAATTACAGCAGCGGCCACTACGGGTCCAGCTAAGCAACCTCGTCCCGCTTCATCACAACCGGCCTCGCGTGTAAGCCCGGATTTTGAAAAAAGCAAGCCCCTGTTTTTTATACGCTCCATTTTTGCTAAATTCGCAATAAAATAATTATCATGCGAACTATTTTCCTTGCGATTTTTATAACCTTTGGGTTCTTAGGTTATGCGCAGCAAATCACAGTAAGTTCCAAATTAACGGCATCTGAAATCACTAAAGAGGCAAAAACAGGGCATTTTCAATGGATTTTTCCAGCACAAACAACCGCCGAGGGAATTCAAAATACGGCGAAGTATTACACTAGTTCCTTTACCTATACGTATGACGCCACCACGCAAAAAGTAGATGTATATCCAGTAGTAGATTCAGATGAAGTTAGACGAATCATGTTACGCTTTCTTGGGGCAAATCAAGTAAATAAAATTGTTGTTGGTGAGGAGTCTTACGAGTTGTATTCGTTTTATGAGAAGTTTATGAAAATCAAAGGAGAATAACATGAAGGCAGTAAGTTTTGTTTTTTTATTAGGTATTTTAATAAGCTGCGCTAGCTTAAAAAGTGAATACGGTATAGTTAAGGTTGATGAAACAGCTGCGATAAGCGTAGCTGAATTAGTGAGTCGAATGGATAAATCAAAAGACCCGCAAACCGTCACGATAAAGTCACCTCTTTCTGCCGTTTGCCAAAATGCAGGTTGTTGGGTACAGGTCCCTAAACCCGACGGAAAGCCTCTTATGGTGCGATTTAAAAATCACTTTACTATTCCACCCGCAACGCCATTGGGTACTGAATCATATATTCATGGGGTAGCATATTGGGATACGGTTTCTGTAAAGATGCTCCGTCATTTTGCGGAGGATGCAGGGAAATCACCAGAGGAAATAAACAAGATTACCCAACCAGAATTCAAGTTGAATTTTGAAGGAGACGGAATTAAGTTGGTTTCCAAAAAAGAAAAAAATAAATGACGCCAGCGGATATCGCGGTGATAGATAATCCCCACATCCAATGTGAGGCAAGAAACCACGCCATCAAGTTGACCGGAATAAGTAAGACAGCCAAGAGGTGAAATTTCCCTTGATGTCCTTTGTCATTTAAATTCATAAACACGATTCGGCGTTATTAAATAATCTAACGGAATATCTGTTTTTTCAGCTGGAATTGTAGGGATTGGTTCAAAGAAATTTAGTCCAATTTTAATAACATCTGGCCGACACAACGCCAAATACCGGTCATAGAACCCCTTTCCATATCCCAATCGATTTCCATGAACATCGGCTTGTAATAGGGGGATAAATATTACATCTAATTCAATGGGATCAATTGGTTTTTTTTTATGAATGGGTTCAGGTATATGATATGAATTTAACTCTAAAATATCACCCGGTTCAAATGGGACAAGTTGCATAGAACCATCCAAGAAGTTGCTCACTGGAACGAACAATTGATTATGCATTGCAAGCTGTTTCAATATATATTCAGTATGCACTTCGCGCTGAGTTTCCATACTTAAAAAACAAGATATTTGCTTGTCGAGAAAACTAAAGTATGCACTTACTTGTTTAGCAATCTGTATCGAGCAGTATTCTAATTCATCATCGCTAATTCCCTTACGTTGGGTTTTAGCTTCTTGTCTTAGGTTATGTTTTGATGTCGAGAGGTTCACAGGCGTGATTTAAATTAATACATTTGATGCATCAAATTATACAGATGAAGGTTAAAATTACTTACTTTTTATGGATGCTCATTTTTCCTTTGAATTTCTTTGCACAGAAAGAGGAAGTAGAATTTACTGATGAGCCTTTTCAGCCTAAAACATTTTCTTCAACTCGAATCATCTGTGGACATTCAGTAGAGACCCTGCCCGCACGAACCATGGATTTTAGAATCGAACATCGTTTTGGCGATATGTTTGGAACTAATGGCGGTGTGCAGAATATGTTTGGCTTTGATAATTTAGCGGATATTCGGATCGCCCTCGAGTATGGTATTACCAATGATTTAATGATTGGATTTGGTCGTTCTAAGGGAACAGGCTCGCCTTATCGGTCCTTATTAGATGGTTTTGTTAAGTATCGAATTTTGAAACAAGGCAAAAAAAGTCCGATGTCCCTCACTGGGATTGCTGGTTCAACCTTTACTTATATGACAGCTTCGTCAGATATTTCACAAGTTAATCATTTTCCTAAGGTAAGTCATCGTTTTGCTTATTTTACACAGTTAAATGTAGCACGGCGATTTGGTGACCGTTTATCTGTAGCTATTATGCCAACCTTGGTACACAGTAACTATGTAGCAGCAAACGATCAAAATGATTTATTTTC
>JACCDP010969415.1_pt1 | contig 17327 bp, 13 predicted proteins | sample 7445841 | NCBI WGS metagenome assembly JACCDP01 (sample SAMN15323441, study PRJNA562643) | freshwater metagenome | isolation source: river surface water | place: USA:Blue River Watershed | collected 2017-08-17 | reverse complement strand
GATTTTTTGCCGTATACGAAGTTATATTTCTACTGCAAGAAAAAATCATAACAACATTTGGCAAGCTTTAGCCTCTGCCTTAAAAGGAAACCCTTTAATGTTTAATTTTTGTACTGAACAGTAACCAATTACCTTTAACATAGGCTTTGCTGGTAAAGGCATGGGTGGCTATCAAATTTCCACTATACCTGCCTGCAAATACTTAAATGTTAGCTTAACCAGCAAGGCAGATGGATTTAAAATACAATATTATAGGAACATCCTACAATTCCACCCGGAAGGCAGACCCCTATTTAACAGAAAGGCTTTATGCTTTGTTGGCTCCGAAAAACAACAAACGCTATCTCGACATAGGTTGCGGTACCGGAAACTATACCTGCGCCCTGGCTGAAAAAGGATTGAATTTTACTGGTGTGGAGCCATCAGAAAAAATGCTGAATGAAGCCAAAGCCAGGAACCAGTCCATAAAATGGTTAAGCGGAACAGCAGAACAAATACCAGGAGCTAACAATAGTTTTGATGGAATTATTGCCACACTAACCTTACACCATTGGACAGACCTGAAAAAAGCATTTGCCGAACTAAACAGGGTATTAGCTGAAAACGGAAGAATCGTATTCTTCACTTCTACTCCTGAACAAATGAGGGGGTACTGGCTGAATCATTATTTTCCTGAAATGCTTCAGGCCTCCATTGCTCAAATGCCATCAATTAAAGACATTCAGACAGCCCTTCAACAAACAGATCTTGAAATTACCGAAACCGAAAAATATTTTATAAGGGATGACCTTCAGGATTGCTTCTTATATGTTGGAAAAAATAATCCTGAACGTTATTTTGATGAAGCCATACGGAATGGCATTTCATCTTTTTCTTCATTGGCAGGTACAAAAGAGTTAGAGCAGGGTTTAGCTCAACTTAGAAGCAATATAGCTAATGATAAATTTGAACAAATAAAAAGTCGCTACGAAAATAACACAGGAGACTATTTATTCATTAGTATCGACAAAAAGTAAAATTCTCATAACAGCATGACAAGCATAAATTTTGCAAACTTCCCTGTATTAAAAACGGAAAGATTAATACTTAGGCAACTATCCATGGACGACCATCAGGGTATTTTTGATTTGCGTTCATACCCCGAAATAAACAAATACCTGGGCAGAAAGCCCTGCGAGACTATGGAAGATGCATTAAACTTTATCAGCAAAGTTAATGATAACATAAAGAAAAACATGGCTGCTTATTGGGCAATTACCTTAAAAGACAACAACACACTTGTAGGTACCATTTGCCTGTATGATTTTTCAAGTGAAGACAATAGCTGTGAAATAGGGTACGAGCTAATGACAAAATTTCAAGGGAATGGAATCATGAAAGAAGCAGTACAAATAGTTATTAACTACGCTTTTCAAACATTGAAATTAAAAAAGCTCCTTGCCTGCACACATCAGGACAATCAGCAATCCAGCAAACTTCTCTCCAAATTTAATTTTTTAAAGTCGGAAGAAACAAATAAAGAGAATCCTGAATTAGTGCTTTATACATTGGAACAATAAGCCTACATCAAAAAAGCAATTAATATTATGAAAAAATTACAATTCAAAGTGAACATCACTGCACCTGCAAGCAAGGTATATGACCTTATGCTAGGCATCAACAGTAAATCAACTTACGAGCAATGGACATCTCTATTTAATCCAACATCTACCTATGAAGGAAGTTGGGGCAAAGGAAATAAAATTCTATTTATTGGAATAGATGAAAAAGGAGAAAAAGGGGGTATGGTTTCCAGAATAGTTGAAAACATAATCAACAAATATATTTCTATTCAACATTACGGGCTTTTAAAAGCTGATCAGGAAATTACAGAAGGGCCTGAAGTAGAAAAATGGGCGAACGGATTTGAAAACTATACCTTCGAAGAAAACAATGGGGTTACTATCATTACTGTTGATTTAGACACCACAGAGGACTTTTTAGCCTACATGAACGAAACCTACCCAAAGGCACTCGACAAGCTGAAAGAACTTTGTGAAAACTAAGAATTTCCGCTTGCGCGCCTGCCTGAGGCAAGCAGGGGCGTCCTCCTCCGTGCTATGAGTCTTTTAATTTAATACGGTGGTTTATGTTCTACAATTATTATTTCCTGGATTTTAAATACCTTTGATCCATGTTTCTTTCATAGCAACATTTTACCTGAAGAAGAATGTTTTTGGTTGGCCTGGTTTATTTTTGTTCGGACGAGGACGTCCGAACCAGCGGATCAGCGGAGATTAAATGGCTTATGCAAGAGGTATAGCCTCATTATTTAAACGCTGCTGTAGATGAGTGTTTCAAAGCCGCACAAGTTCTATCTGCAAACCTTTAGTGCCAATTTTTAGATAGACAATTTCGTAAAACAATTATACAATGAAAAAAGTAATTTTAATTCTTACAATCATTTTAGTCGGGACGGGTTCTTGCAAAAAAAGGACGCGCGGAACAATGATTGTTATTAAAGATTGTACAGGGACATACTTACGTTTAAACGATAAAGACCACCCTATTTGTAACGAAGACAAACTTGACAAGTTTGCAAACGGGGCAGTCGTTGACGCATCATTTGTAAAAGACGACAAATGTATTTCCGACAGAGTTCATTGTGCAATGGTTCACGGCCATGAAATAGAAGTAGGTTCGTTTCGTGTGACAACAATAAAATAGTAACCAGCAAAACCATGCGACCATTAATCTTAATTTTTATATTGTCTTTTGCTATTCACACTAAAGGACAAATACCCAAAAGTGGCATATACACTTATTCAGTTGCATTCGCAGAATGGAATGGTCAATCAAACGGCGCAACATGTAAGGTGGTGATAAAAGGTGATTCTATAAAAGTATTTTATAATGGAACAGGTAACATGTCGGGTAAAAAAGGTGAGATCCTTGATCAGGGGTTTATCATGAAACACAAAAAAACCGACAAATACATTATTGCACATAGTAGAAAAGACGCAGAAACTCCGGTAGCAAATGGCTGTGAAGTGTCTGCCATAATAGATTTCGTTAAAAAACTGTTTTGGGCATGTTAACAAATTAAAACCCGTAATTTCCAGAGTTCTTCTTGAACCCTGGAACTACCAGTACTGATCCTCGTTTAATTTTATCTGGAAAGTAGCTCTCCTGCCCTCTTATGTACAATAAGCGATACTGAATTGCCCTATGTCATTCCTCCCTTCCCCAAAAATTCCTACCATTTTTTAACAGATTTCACCTTTATTTACTATTTTTTAAGTAAAAATGTACTAAATTTACCATGTGAAACGGAAAACTATATTATTACTCACTACTTTTTGCCTGCTGGCAAATAATGTACTTTTCCTTTACGCCCTTTCATATAGTGGTTCTACAGAAAAAGAATCGGCTGTTTGTAACAATGAAAAACCAGGCTCCTGCTGCAACAGTAAAGAAGAAGCGAATACCGATGATACTGAAACCTGCTGTGGAATGAAAGGTTGTTGTGCTGATTTGCCTGCTCAATCAATTGCCTATTCTATTATTGTGGGTGACCTGTTAAAAGATAAAACCACTATTCCTCCTCTAACTTCTTTGGAATTAGCTAAAAAGCATTCACGTTACCACGGTTATTTATCTGATGGTTTTTTAAAAACCCTGATAAAACCACCTGCTGCCTAAGCTTTTCCTGTATTTTAATTTCAGCCATTAATTACAGGGTTTAAAATTTCTACAGCAAATAATTTATAATACAAAAAAATGATGCCTTTTGGGCATCAAAAAAACATAAAATTTAAAAACATGAAAAATATTTTATTGGCATTAATATGCCTCGTAAGCTTTAGCTTCAAAACCTTAGGTGATGATAAACCAGTTTGTTGCACCGACAAATGTTCTAAAGAATGCATTGAAAAATGCAAAAAGAACAAATGTACCGATAAAGACTGCTGCAAAGAATGCGAAACCAAAGGTTGTCAGGGAAAAGCCTGTAAACATGACGGTGCTGCATGCTGTGCTAATCACAAAGACGGTAAAGAAACTTGCAAAGCCGGAAAATGTGATGAAAAATGCAAAACTGAATGTAAAAAAGAAGGTAAAGATTGCTGTAAAAAGTAAATTCCTTTTCCTGAACTTAAACGAGGCTGCCAATTTTGGCAGCCTCGTTTGCTATTACCCAAATCATTTTCGGTCGCTGCGATTATAGGCATCGAAATACCCTTCCTTTACAATAACTCCCTTACGGATTTACATATTGCTTTGGATTTAATTTACCTTGCCTAATTTCCGGCTTTTTCCGTGGCAGGCAACTATTCAGGCAGAATTTCCATTAATCCTGTTATTTTCGTAAATTTGCAACTTATTTAAGTCTATAATTTTCACAATTTGTTAAGCCTTTTTACTCATGTTTGATAATTTAAGTGACAAGCTCGAAAGGGCCTTTAAGGTTCTCAAGGGCCAGGGAAAAATTACTGAAATCAATGTTGCAGAAACCCTGAAGGAAGTCAGGAAAGCTTTATTGGATGCTGACGTTAATTACAAAGTAGCCAAACAGTTTACCGATACAGTCAAAGAAAAGGCTCTGGGCCAGGATGTACTCAATGCCATATCTCCTGGACAGCTCATGATTAAGATCACCCATGATGAGCTAACACAATTGATGGGAGGCCAAAAAGAAGAAATTAAACTGGGAGGTAACCCTACCATTATATTAATGAGCGGACTACAGGGATCCGGAAAAACAACATTTTCGGGCAAGCTGGCGTATTTCCTCAAAACCAAAAAAGGCAAAAAACCCCTGCTGGTAGCCTGCGACGTGTACCGCCCCGCTGCTATTGATCAGCTGCATGTATTGGGGGCGCAAATTCAGGTTGATGTTTACTCCGATAAAGAAAATAAAAATCCTGTATCTATTGCCCTCAAAGCCATTCAGCATGCCAAAGAAAGCGGAAACTCGGTGGTAATTATAGATACGGCGGGTCGTTTGGCGGTTGATGAAGAGATGATGAATGAGATTGCGGAAGTAAAAAAAGCCGTTCAGCCAGACGAAATACTTTTTGTAGTAGACTCCATGACCGGCCAGGATGCCGTAAATACTGCCAAAGCCTTTAATGACCGCCTGGATTTTGATGGGGTTATTTTAACCAAATTAGATGGTGATACCCGCGGTGGAGCTGCGCTTTCTATTAAATCTGTGGTAAACAAGCCCATTAAATTTATTGGTACCGGCGAAAAAATGGAGGCTCTTGACGTTTTTTATCCGGAACGTATGGCCGATCGTATTTTAGGCATGGGCGACGTGGTAACGCTGGTAGAAAGGGCGCAGGAACAGTTTGACGAAGAAGAGGCTCGTAAACTGCAAAAAAAGATTGCCAAAAATCAATTTAGCTTTAACGATTTTCTGGGTCAGTTGCAGCAAATTAAAAAAATGGGGAACATCAAAGACCTGATGGGTATGATTCCCGGTGTTGGTAAAGCCATAAAAGATGTAGACATCAACGACGATGCCTTTAAGCATATCGAAGCCATTATTTTTTCCATGACTCCGGAAGAACGCGAACAACCCGACATCATCAATGGTTCCAGAAGAGCCAGAATTGCCAAAGGCAGCGGTACCAACATTCAGGAAGTTAACAAACTCATCAAACAATTTGATGAAACCAGAAAAATGATGCGCATGATGCAGGATAAAAATGCCATGGCAAAAATGATGAGAAATATGCCCCGAATGGGACGTTAACCTTTATTCTTCCGCCACACCACAAAAACAACCCTCACTTATTTGATTAAATTATTTGGAGAACTATGCAGCTTATAGATGGAAAAAAAGTATCGGGTGATATTCTTTCTGAAATAGCGGAAGAAGTAGAAAAATTAAAAGCATCCGGAAAAAAAATACCGCATCTGGCGGCCATTCTGGTAGGAAATGACGGTGGTAGTGAAACCTACGTGAGCAGTAAAATAAAAGCCTGTGAAAAAGTGGGATTTAAGTCTACCCTGCTCCGCTTTCCGGAATACGTTACCGAAGAAAAATTGCTGCAAGCCGTTGCCGACCTGAATAACAACAGAGAAGTAGATGGTTTTATTGTGCAATTACCCCTGCCCCGGCAAATCAATGAACAAAAGGTAATTGAGTCTATACTTCCTGCAAAGGATGTAGATGGCTTTCATCCGATTAATGTTGGCAGAATGGTACTTAATCTGCCCTGCTATGTTTCCGCTACACCCTATGGTATTGTTCAATTATTAGAGAAATATAATATTTCTACCTCAGGCAAACATTGTGTGGTAATTGGCAGAAGCCACATTGTTGGCTCACCCATGAGTATACTCATGGCTAAAAACACCTTGCTGGGAAATTGCACCGTAACCCTCTGCCACAGCAAAACCCTTGATTTAAAATCTCACACCCTGCGGGCAGATATTTTAATATGTGCCTTAGGCAGTCCCGAGTTTGTCACTGCCGATATGGTAAAAGAAGGGGCAATTGTTGTGGATGTAGGAACTACCCGGGTGGCCAGTACCGAAACAAAATCGGGCTTTAAATTAAAAGGCGATGTAAAATTCAATGAAGTGGCTCCTAAATGCTCCTTCATTACCCCGGTTCCGGGAGGAGTTGGACCTATGACCATCGCTTCTTTATTAAAGAACACCTTATTGGCTGCTAAAAGAGAAATCTATCCGGCATAGTCATACATAGGAGTTAGTTAAAATGATGGACATGGATTTTTGCTGCCCTTTTACCCGACTTTTAAGGATTAGCCAGCCTTTTACAGGTTGTAAGAGTTCTCTGCCTGGCCAGCACATTTTACCCAAACAACAGCTGGCTGCAAACAAAACCATACGCTTTCCTGCCACCGAAAGATAAAATTTCATTAATCACTTAAAATTTCTGTAAAAATTGCAACTTATTTCTTATTTTAAAGTAATACACCAGGTAACTGATAAGTTGTTATACTGCAAAAAAAAATACAAGACACAAAACCTACAGTATGAAAAAAACTCATCCTCTTCTGTTTCTATGCTTTATTTTTAGCTTTCTTTTCTTCACTTCAACCGCTCAGCAATTAGAGCCGCCCGTAAATTCAGGAAAGGTAATGTCACTATCCGAATCACTTATTGAAACCGGCGATTCACTGAACATTGAGCGTGCCATCAGGGAATACCTTACTGTAGGTGAAAACGACACCAATTATGTAGTAATACAATTAGAATTAGCCAACCTCTATGAAAATTCTAACAGGGATTCCTTAGCCATACTTATTGCAGATAAAATGCTGGAGCGCAAATCCAAATACCAGCAAAATTTCTATGCCGTTAAAGCCATTTGCTTAGATAACCTCAAACGCTACACCGAGTCTATATCGGTATATGAAGAGGGCATGAAGCAGTTTCCCAGAAACTATTACCTGCCTTATGATGCAGGGCTTTGTTATGCTCATCAGAAAAAAAACAAAGAAGCCATAGAATATTTTAAAAAAGCCATTGCCATTAACCCATTTTACCCTCCTGCTCATCAGCAATTAGGGCGTATGGCTATGCTTAGCGGAAACACCGTGCAGTCCATGCTTTCCTATCAATTTTACCTGCTCCTTCACCCCACCGGAAAAAAGCAATTGGAAACTGTTGTTTTACTGGAAAAATACCTGAAAGGAGAGCTGGAAGAAAAAATTGAAAAAGCCCCGCTGGGTAATGCCGAAGAAGATGATTTTTCTGACATCGCCAGCCTCATAGACGCTAAAGTTGCGCTTAAAAGTGGGTATAAATCCAAATTAAAAGTTCAGTATGATGTGGTGAAACAAATGCAGCTCCTGCTCGAAAAAATACAATACAACAAAGGAGATAAAGGGTATTGGATGCAAACCTATGCGCCTTTTTACGCCGAATTATACAAAAAGGATTACCTGGAACCCTTTTTATACTATATCCTCTCCTCTATTGAGAATCCAATGGTAGAAAAGTGGTTGAAAAAACACGATACAGAAGTAAATGCTATGTTTAACTGGGCTGTTACTTATTTGTCTGCTTACCTCATCAATATGGAAGAAGACATGGGTGGTGAAAAGAAAAAAATAAAACATTATTTCAGCAATAACATTCCGGTTGCGGCAGGTATGCTCAATCAAGACAACAATGAACAAGGGTACTGGAAATATTTCTTCAAAAACCAGCTTCTGGCTTCTGAAGGCGCTTTTAATAATGGCGTGAAAGAAGGTTTGTGGAAAACTTATTATGAAGACGGAAACATAAAAGAAATCATGAACTACCAGAATGGAAAACTAAACGGTGAGTACACTTATTTTTACAAAAACGGGGCGCCCAGCACCAAAGTTAAATATACCGCCGATTTCTACGATGGTACATTAGAGCTGTATTATGCCACAGGTCAGATTAAACAATCCATGGAATACAAAATGGGTAAGCAAATTGGAAAAGAAATTTATTACAACAGCAATGGCTCAAAAAAATATGAAATAACAGTGATTGATGGCCATGTGCAGGGTGAAGTAAAACAATACTACCCTTCCGGAAAACTAAAGGAAATAGTAAATTTTACCGATGGAAAAAGAAACGGAAAAGGTACCGAGTACCATGAAAATGGCAACTTATACACAGAAGGAAACTATCTGAACGGGCAAAATACTGGTGCATGGAAATATTACTACCCATCAGGCAAATTAAGGAGTTCAGGAACACTTAACGATAAAGGAAAATATACCGGCATCTTTACTACCTTTTTCGAAAGCGGAGAAAAGGATGAAGAAATTATTTACAATGAAAAAGGAAAACTAATTGGCTACAAACAATACTCTAAAAAAGGAATATTAATCCAGGAAAACGTGTATAAATCTGAGGAGCTAAAAGTTATACGCTCCTTCAATAAAAAGGGAGAACTCATTAAAGAGTGTGAACGGCACGGAAAAACCTTAGATGCCATTAATTACTACCCAAATGGGAACAAACAATCGGAAGGGAAATTTGTAAGTGATGAAAGGGAAGGAGAATGGAAATTTTATAATTCAAACGGTGTTTTAACCAGTGTATCCAATTACAATGAAGGCAAACTTCAGGGTAAACATTACTCCTATTTCGAAAACGGAAAAGTAAAACAGGAAAGTAATTACAACAATGATCAATTGGATGGGTTATATACCCTTCACTATATCAATGGGCAAAAAGAATCGGAAGGATACTACGTGCAGGATCAGGAACAGGCCTACTGGTATTATTATCATGAAAATGGTTCCCGTTCGGCCATTCGCTACTATCTTAACGGACAATTATACGGCAAACAACAATACTTTGCTGTAAATGGCAAACTAAAAAAAGATGAATACTTCTATTATGGCTTTATTAACCGCATGGTAACCTACGATACCTTAGGGAAAGTTATTGATGATGTAGAATTGAAATGGGGCTCAGGTGATTGCCAGACTCATTTCGCTAATAAAAAATTACGGTCTAAATACAGCTTTAAAAACGGACTACTGGAAGGTTCTTATGCCTGGTATTACCCCAACGGGCAACTGGAATCGGAGGGAAAGTTTTTCAATGACGAGCGCACAGGTGAGTGCATAAGTTATTTTCCGGATGGAAAGAAAAGCATGGTGGAACATTATGTAAATGGTAAACGGGAAGACGCTTTAACACAGTTTAACGATAAAGGAATAATGATTACTGAACAGGTGTATAAAGCCGATCAATTGCATGGAAAATGTAAATATTATTATGACAACAAGCAGGTTTCCTGGGAAGGGAATGAAATTTACGGGCAAGTAGATGGGTATAGCTACCTGTACGACCCTTCAGGCGAACTTATGATCAGGCGTTTTTCTGAAAATGGAACCCTCTTATATTACCAATATAAAAATAAAAACGGTAATTTTGCTGACAGTACCTTATTAACCAACGAAACGGGCAAAATATTGGCTTACTACCAAAACGGACAAAAATCGGTTGAATACGAATTGGTAAAAGGACAACTATCAGGAAAAAGAATGGAATACCAGGCAAATGGTAAAATTTTAGAAGACAAGAATTATGTAGATGAACAGGAAGATGGCGTATTTAAATATTATCACAGTAATGGTAACCTCAAATCAGAAGAAAATTACCTCATGGGGCTAAAAAACGGTAAACACACACACTACCACGAAAATGGTAAAATAAAATCGGAAGAATATTTTTTAAACGGCTCGCGTCATGGTACCTCTAAGTATTTCGATGAGTCAGGGAAACCGGTTAAAACAAGGATTTACTATGACAATGTAATGATTGAAGAATTTTAATAATTTGATATGAACCTGAAAAAGTTCCTGCTCCCTTTTCTGTCACAGCTCATCTGCTTAACAACCTTTGCTCAGCTAAGCACCTTAAGCGATTACCAGAAAAAATACAAAGGGCATAACGCTGTATTCCTCAAAAAAAATGTCTTCACCACCATTAAACTGAAGAAAAAAAGCTTTATCGATATTCGGTCGGAAGAAGAAGAAGAAATGATGATCCTGAGTGAAGCAGGTATACGGTATGGACAAAAATCCTTGTACAGCGACTCATTCATTGCGTCCGAAATCATGGATGCCTATACACTGGGGACAGATCGTCAAAAAACTAAAGCAACGGATATCTCCACCAAAAGCGATATGGGTAGCTATTCCTTTTACGACGACCGGAAATCAACGGTAATAAACTTCCCCTCCCTCAACCCGGGCGCGGTTACTCATATCAAGTCCATGACCAACTTTAAGGAGCCCAAATTCTTCGGAGCCGAGTTTATTTCTTCTTTTATTCCTGTGGAAGAAATGCAAATAAAAATAAAATGCTCTAAAAAAATAAACCTGCACTATCAGGTATTCAACGGAAAAGGTTCCGATATAGAATTCACCAAAACCGAAAAAGGAAAAAACTACATCTACACCTGGAAAATAAAAAACATACCGGAATACAAATTCGAAAGCGATGCACCCAATGTTCGGTATTATGCACCACATATACTTTTTCGCATAAACAGTTTTCATAAAAAAGACAGCCTCAAAAACCTGCTCTCTAATCCGGCTGATTTATACAACTGGTATAAAGAACTCACCAAAAATGTAAACCAAAAAACCGATGAAAAAATAAAACACATTGTTGATTCCCTTTGCACGGGCAAACTCACTGAGCTGGAAAAAGTAAAAAGCATTTTTTACTGGGTGCAGGATCAGGTGAAATACATTGCCTTTGAAGATGGCCTGGGAGGCTTTATTCCCAGAGAAGCCAGCAGTGTTTGCGAAAAAAGATTTGGTGATTGCAAAGACATGGCCTCTACGATTCAATACATGCTTAAACTGGCCGGTATACCTGCTTACCTTACCTGGATTGGCACACGGGACATTCCATATACCTATAATGAAGTGCCTACCTCCCACTCCGACAATCACATGATTGCTACCTACATTGACCCTAAAGGCCATTATTACTTTTTGGATGCTACCGGAAAAAATGCCCGGCTGGGTATGCACACTTCTATGATACAAGGCAAAGAAGCCTTATTGGGAAAAGGAGAAACTTTTGAAATTGTAAGGGTTCCTGAAATCCCTAAAGAACAAAATTACCAGTACGACTCCGTTTACATGCAGCTGAAAGAAAACAAACTGATGGGAAAAGGAAAAATGCAACTGAACGGCTACCAGAAAATTTTCATTGATTCCAGACTAAAACAACTAAACCAGGATGATAAAGAGAAATTTATGAAAGCCTTTTTGGAAAAGGGGAATAATAAATTTAATGTAGACAGCTTTATAGTGGCGCATGAAGAAGATAAGGAAAGCGCTACCGAAGTAAATTACGAATTTAGCTTACAGGATTATACTTCTAAAAATGACAAAGAAGAATTTATTAACCTCAACATGGATAAAGCAGAAATTTCACAAATTATAAATACAGAACAGCGCCAGGTTCCTAAAGAATTTGACTATAAAAAAACAGAAAGAACAGTGCTGTACTTCCAGCTTCCGCCAGGATATCAATGCACTTACCTTCCGCCGGCTGCGGAGTATAAAGGAAATCATTTTGGATTTTCCATCAACTATAAAAAGGTAAACCACGCCATTGTGATGGAAAAAATATTTTATATCAACCAATTGCTATTAGCACCTGAACAATTTAACGATTGGAATAAAATGCTGAAAGAATTAAACAAAGCCTATCAGGAAACATTAGTTATTAAAAATTAAGTTTTATGCCATCAAAAATCAGAGTAATCCAGTTATTACTGCTTATCTTCAGCAGCCAGCATGTGCTTACTGCTCAGGATAAAACACCAGAACCATTTTACAAAACCTATAACTGGGAAAAAAGTCCTCAGCTCAGTAAAATTACCGAGCAGGAAGCTAAGGAACCTGAAATAGTACTCAAAGACAACAAAATAATAGAATATGCCTATGAAAAATCGGGAGAACTGATCTATTACATAACCCGCCACCACTTAGTTAAAGTAAACAATGATAAAGGAGTTGAGGGCAATAACCGCATATACATTCCTATGTATGGAGTGCTTGATTTTATTGACTTACAGGCAAGATCCATTTCCAAAACCGGGAAAATTACCACCGTAGACAAAAGTGCCATTAAAGATGTGGATGACCTGGAAGGAAACGGGCCTTTTAAAATCGTAGCCCTGGAGGGCATTGAAACCGGGTCGGAAGTAGAATACCTGTATACCTACAAAAAATCAGCTTATTTCTTCGGAACAGAAAAAATTCAATCTGAAAACACTAAAAAAAATGTCAGCGTTAGCATCATATCTCCCGACAACCTTGTTTTTGAGGCCAAAGTGTATAACTCGAATCAGCAGGTAGAAAAAGACAGTACCCTGAAGGAACGAAATAAAATTGTCGTAAATTTTACCCAGGTAGATGCTGCCAGGGATGAAAAATATGCTGCAACCGATGCAGCATTGATTCGTATGGAATATAAACTCTCTTACAACGAGGCAAAAGGTCACGCACGCCTCTTTACCTGGGATGATGCGGCTTCCAGGTATTATGAAATCTACCACGGCTTTGACAAAAAAGAACTTTCTGCTGCGCATAGCTACCTGAAACAATTGAAATTAGACAAACTCAGTGAAGAAGAAAAAATAAGAAAAATAGAAAGCAACCTGAAACTCAACTTTAAGGTAGTAGACTCCCAAACAGAAGGGCTTAACCAGGTATCTACTATCCTGGATAAAAAATACGCTTCCCGTCAGGGCTTAATCAGGCTTTACTTAGCCTGCCTCAGTGATCAAAACATTGGGAATGAAATTGTATTTACCACCAATCGCCTCAGTACTAAATTTGACCCTGATTTTAGTACCTGGAATTTTCTGGATGATGTTTTATTGTATTTTCCGACTATTGATAAATACATTGCTCCGATGAGCTTGGAGAGCAGGCTGGGGTTCCCACCCTACCAGTACCTGGGTAACAAAGCCTTATTTATAAAGGAAGTAGAATTAGGTGGTATTAAATCAGGTATTTCGAAAATCAAAACCATTAAAACAATACCCTATGATTTATCGATACACCAAACAGCCGTAAAAGCCAGCATCGCCGCTGATTTTACGGAAACCAATGTGCAAATCAAACAGGAATATACCGGCTATACCGCTTGTTTTTCTCAATGCATCTACAACTTTTTACCGGAAACAGACCAGATAAAACTGCAAGAAGCTAACCTGAAAATAACCGGTGAAGACTCCAAACTCAGTAATATCAAAGTTACCAACTCCGATGAAGCAGACGTATTAATAAAACCTTTCATTATGGAGTGTAACCTTAGCACTCCTTCCATACTTGAAAAAGCAGGCCCCAAATACCTCTTTAAAATAGGAACGCTGATAGGCCCTCAGGCAGAGATGTACCAGGAAACAGAAAGAAAATTAGACGGTGAAATTTATTATACACATGGATTTGTCAGAAACATTGAATTCACAATACCTGAAGGCTATAAAATTACCAATGCCGATAAATTAAATTTCAATGTAAAATACATGGACAACAATGAGTGTTTAGCTGAGTTTGTTTCTACGTATGTGTTAGAAGGGAATACCTTAAAAGTAAAAGTGCTGGAAAACTATAGAATACTTACCTACCCCTTAGCTAAATTTGAAGATTTCAGGAAAGTGATTAATGCTGCGGCGGATTTTAATAAAGTATCGCTGGTGCTGGAGAAATAAACTTATACATAAGGCTAAAAATACTAAACAGATGGGAATAGCATTATTCACCGTCTGTTTTTGTCTTTACAGGAATCGCTCAAAAATTTTCTTTGCCACAAGCCTATTTTTTCTATTTTTGAGTATATGCGTTTTCTGTTATTGCTTTTTTTCTGCTGTTGCTTCTGCCTTGACCTTTCCTCACAGGAACCAGTTCCGGTAATAATACCATCCGATTTGCAACAAATACAAATTGGCGGCCAGCATCTTTTTTATGCAGAAGATAAAAGTCGAACCAAAACAACAGCCAGTCTCTCTGAATTAACATTTAAAGCAGTTGATGGACTTATTCCCAACTTTGGTTTTGTCAATTCCTCATATTGGTTTCAGTTTAAACTCCAAAACACCAGCACTCGTTCCATGTGTTTGATGCTGGAAATCAAAAACCCTAACCTCGACTATATTCAGGTAACAGAGCTGCTTCCGGGCGGTGACACAGTGAATCATCAGCTGGGAGATTTCTTCCCTTTTTACCAGCGGCCAGTTCCGGAAAGGTACTTCCAGCTCCCTCTTTCGCTTCTTCCTAACAGCACACACCGGTACATATTGAATGTGCGAAACAGTGGCGAGCAATTTCATGTTCCCATTGCCGTTGGGAGTAATGAATACTTCACAAAAAAAAACGAAACGGAAAAACTCTACTACGGCATCTACTTTGGGCTCATCATCTTTGCCCTTTTTATCAACACCTTCTTTTACCTGGTACTCAAAAACACCTATACCCTTTATTACATTGCCTTTATTTTTACCCTGCTGTTTTTGCAACTTTCTCTTACCGGTATAGGTTTCGAGTACCTTTGGCCTGAATCGGTTTACTTAGCCAATCATGCCAACCCCATTTTTGCCAATTTATCCATCTTCTTCTTCCTAAAATTTTGCCTCGACTTTTTAAACACCTCTTATTATTTACCAGGCTTATATAAATGGCTCAACTGGCTTTGGTACCTGATCCTGATCCCCACCATTTTAGCCTTTACAAACACTCAGGCATTACACAGCTTCTCTATTGTTTCAATCAATGTAATTGCTTTAGGCTTGAATATCCTGATCATTCCCTGGGCCATCATTACCTGGAAAAAAAACTTCCAGCCCGCCCGCTTCTTCACGCTGGCATTTATTTTACTCATCATTGGTGTGTTTCTGTTTATCTTAAAAAATTTCGGACTCACGGCCTCTTACCCTATTGCCGACTACGGCCTGCAAATTGGTTCGGGCTGTGAAGTGATACTGCTTACCCTGGCCGTGGTAGACAGGTTTAAAAAATTTAAAGACGATGCCTTATTAAGCCTGGAAGAAGTAAACATACTTAAAACAGAAGCCAATACGCTCCTGGAAAAAAAAGTAGAAGAACGTACCCGCGAAATAAACATGCAAAAACTGGAAATTGAGGAAAAATCAAATGAAATACTCAGCAGCATCAGGTATGCAAAAAGAATTCAGGAAGCCTTATTACCACCGGCACAGGTAATGGACAAACTATTCAAAAACTATTTTATTTTTTATGAGCCCCGTGATATAGTAAGTGGTGATTTCTACTGGGCCAGTTCCGTAAACACTACCTTAAGCGGCAACAGCAATAAACAACTGTCCTTGCTGGCTGTGGCCGATTGTACTGGGCACGGGGTTCCGGGTGCTTTTATGAGTTTAATAGGCACCAATTTCCTCAAACAATCGCTCACTGAACCTTCCATCAACAGCCCTGCGCAAGCCCTCGACTTTGTGAACCAAAAAATAATTCATACCCTTAACCAGCAGTGGGGCGAAAACAGAGTAAGAGACGGCATGGATATTTCTTTGATTGCCATTGACTATACAGCAAAAAAACTACAATTCTCCGGTGCTAATAACTCCCTGTACATTGTGAGAAAAGGAGAATTAACCGTACTGGAAGCCGATAAGCAGGCTATTGGCTCGGTAAGTGAGGAAATCAACAACTTTAACAACCATTATTTTCAATTAGTGCCTGGCGATTGTATATACCTATTTACAGATGGCTACGCCGATCAGTTTGGCGGAGAGAAGGGTAAAAAACTCATGTATAAAAAGTTTAGAGACATACTCGTGCAAATTTCAAGCCTACCCATCATGGAGCAGCAAAAAAAATTACAACAGGAATTTTTACAGTGGAAAGGAAGTTACGAGCAAATTGATGATGTTTGCGTGGTAGGCATTAAAGTGGAAGAATAATCCCTAATCTAAAATAACACCTTCATTTTCAGTTTTAAACCCATGAAAACCTGAAATTCTTTTTATTTCCGAAAAGCCTTAGCCTGCTTTATTTCAAGGGTATTATTTATATATTTGTGACAGCAAATGCGGCAAAAAATGCAGCAGCAATAATTTAATACATCTCATCTCGCACTATGAATAAGGGGGCAATACAAGCCAGTAATGGCTTAAGTTTTGAAGAGTTTAAACAGGTTGTACTAACCGATTACAGAATTGTGAACGAAAGCAGGCAGGCCAGTTTATTAGGCCGCAAGGAAGTATTAACCGGTAAAGCCAAATTCGGGATATTTGGAGACGGTAAGGAATTACCCCAAATTGCATTAGCCAAAGTATTTAAAAACGGCGATTTCAGGAGTGGCTACTACCGCGATCAAACCTTTATGTTCGCCATAGGCGAACTCAGCCTGCAGCAATGGTTTGCCGGTTTATATGCTCATGCCGATCAGGAAGCAGAGCCTATGTGTGCGGGTCGGCAAATGGGGGGGCATTTCGGTACCCGTAGCTTAAGTCCCGATGGCCACTGGAAAGACCTTACCATTCAAAAAAATTCATCTCCAGATATTTCCCCTACCGGTTCTCAAATGCCCCGTTTATTGGGACTGGCCTATGCTTCGCACTTTTATAAAATAAATACCCATTTACACGAAGGAAAATATAAACTGTTTTCCAATAAGGGAAATGAGATTGCATTCGGAACAATTGGGGATGCGAGCACTTCCGAAGGACTATTCTGGGAAACCATTAACGCCGCCGGTGTATTGCAGGTTCCTATGCTCGTAAGTGTGTGGGACGACGGACATGGAATATCGGTACCCAAAAAATACCAGACAACTAAAGAAAGCATTTCTGAGATATTAAAGGG
>JACCDP010775775.1_pt1 | contig 17330 bp, 25 predicted proteins | sample 7445841 | NCBI WGS metagenome assembly JACCDP01 (sample SAMN15323441, study PRJNA562643) | freshwater metagenome | isolation source: river surface water | place: USA:Blue River Watershed | collected 2017-08-17 | reverse complement strand
GCCGGTGAGATTTTGGTGATGGATTCAGAGGTTTTCATGTCAAATCTCGTGCGGGGTGCCGTGCCGGGAGCCCACAACGCGCGCCAGCTCGTAAAGGGCGGCTTCGGCGGAGCGCAGTTTAGTGATGGCATTGCCCATCCCCTCAAGGCGCGCTTCGGCGCAAGCCAACTCGTCTTCCAACTCGTAGCACGTATCCAGCGCCATGCGGAGTTGATCTTTGGTATCGCGGACGCCCTCAATGCGGCGCTTGAGTTCGTCAACGCGGGGGTAGGTAGGTTGGATGATGTCGTGTGTCATGTGTTCCTTGCTCGTCGGCGTTTTCCGCGTTTTGCGGCTTGTCCGCCCGACGTTTTCTACGCACCCACCCTACCATTTTGGACGGAAATTCATAGCACTTTTTTCGTCAAAAGTGAAGATTGTTGCAAATGGCGCGTCTGCCGCGTGTTTACGCTGCGCATTTCTCGCCTCAAGACGCCCGCTCCTTGTAATTACAAGGAAAGCACCGCAACCATCGTTGACAGGTGCGTAGTCTGTTACACTCATCGTTGTTGTGTGTTCCATAGCCTATGGGGGCTGTCCGATTATTGTGTTCGTCGGACTCGAAACTCCAAGCCCCCATAGGCGCTGGACGCACCACACCACCTCCAATGAACCGCCGCCGCACTCATCGCGACAACTCCAAGCCGAATGCTTGGACAGCGCCGGAACACGCACGGGACGTTAAGGGCATGGAGCGGGATCGGCGTGGCAATCTCATCATTGATGTGCGCCGACCCATAAAGCTGACGGCTTACGCTGAACAGTTAATTGCCAGCAAAAAGAGCTGGTAAGCTATTTTTGTTCTTTTGAGTGCCGACCAAGGATAGGCTCCGTCTGGTCAACGGCGTGTAACCCCCAGCAACCGCGTTTTGGCGGACTGACAGAGGGGTGAAGGTGCGGTCCCCGAGGGTAACAGGTGAATGAACCTGAGACGTAGGGGTGTAAAGCGGCCCGCAAGGGCGATTCACTGTCAGGCTACGAGAAACAGCCAAGTCTAGGAGGCGCAAGCCGCAAGACGAGGACAGTTCTGGTGAAAACCAGAGGCAAACCACGGCTCCATAGGGCTTCAAGTGTGCTTTGACGTAATCCCTGAGAGTAGGGATTACTGCGCCCACTCACCAAGGACTTCAAAGTAGGTGCCTTGAGTAGCTGATATGGCTACAAAGCACTAGGCTTAACGGCGAGTCGCCGTTCCGGGTGATACGCTTCACGCCCGTAATTTACGGGATCGAAAAACCTAAATCAAAAACCCAAGTGCTAGGTGCCAAGTGATGCCTTGCGTATGGGCATAAAAAAAGCACCTACCGGAGTAGGTGCCTGGGTTGGGTTGGCTAAATCACACCAACTACCCATTGGGCAAATCCAGAAAGAGATCGCCCTGTGAGAGTTCGCGCTGGATGCGCTCGTGGGCGGTGGCGTAGTGCGCGGGGTCTTTTCCGATGCCGACAAAGCGCCGCCCCGTGCGAATGCACGCGATTGCCGTCGTTCCGCTGCCCATAAACGGATCAAGCACCAGTCCTCGGTGTGGCACCATTACCTGTTCCATCGTCCAGCTCATCACTCTCACTGGCTTTTGTGTCGGATGAAGCCCGTATCCATCCCTCTCCCTTGTGGCCGCAATCGTCCATTCAATCGCTCTCAAATTCTGGTCTAGATTTGTCCACGCAAGTTCTCCGTGAGCCATAGACGGCGGCGCGTCGGGCTTGCGCCATATAAGCCAGCCGCGCGTGCATGGCAGAGGATAGTAGTTGCCGCCCCAGATGACACACAGCGGAGCCATTGCTGGCAGCGATAGCACGGTGTCATTCGGCGTGTCATTGTCCCACGTCTCCGATTTCTGGCCGCGCTTGCGACCTCCCGCCGTAGGATTCGCCGCGAAACTTATGCCGTAGGGCGGATCGGTGATGATGGCGTCAACGCCCCCGTGCATGGGCAGCACGTCGCGGCAGTCGGCCAGATACAGTCTCACACGCCCGCACTCCGAAACAAAATCAGGCGAACAAGGCGATTGAGCCAACGCCGACGGCTGGCATGTGGCGGAGACAGACTCAGTGGCGGCGTGGCTCATCTTTGATGTCAGGCAAAAGCGGGCTAGCGTAAACGAAATCAGTCACCTCTTCGCGCTCGTCATCTTCATACCCCTCTTGTAGCTTTTCTAGGCTTTCTATCGCCTCTCTTGCACACGATAGGTAGTGGTCGGCGTTATACCGATCCCCAGCGAGGTTGAGCGCATTCGCCCGCCGCAGGTCGTCAATTAGTAGCGATTCCCATTCAGACAGATTTATTTGTTGTTTATAGTCCATAAAAATAGCTTAACAAGGCGCTATATCCAACACGGCCAAGAGCCGCGTGCGACAACTTGAGGTATTAAATTGCATAGAGTGCTTGCAGCGTCACAGCCCGCCGCGTGGCTCATCTTTGACGTTAGGCAGAGCAAAATAAGTTCTGCATCGCCGCCCGGTTCCATACGAAGGTTGCACCGCGATTGGATGCCCCGTAGCGTCAGCTATGCGTTGAGCGTAGCGCATGGCCGATTTGATCGTCGGCTTGTGCCAGCAATCGTCTAGGTATACCCACGCGGCCTGCCATTGCGCATCCGTGGCGTTTCCGGCGTCTTCACCACATGCGTGGAAGATTCTCCAAAGGTCTCTTTTAGGTTTCATGTTGTGTGGCGTTAAAAAAGAAATACAGCCTAACAATGCGATGAAGACAACTCCGGTAGCTGTCACGGTCTAGGCGGAGCCTAGCCCGCGCCATCTACCTCCGTGTCTCATCTTTGACGTTAGGCCGACCGCGCAACCGTTAGCGCAGCCAAAAGGGTGTCCAGTTCCTCCCACCGAAGAGAGGCGGCAAGGCGTAATGGCATCTCCTTTCCGCTGCCGTGGACAAGGAAGGAACAGCCCTCACTATTTCCCCACGGGTAAACACTCACCGTAATGTCCGTCCCTTCCAAGAAGATTTCCTTGGTGGTTGTTTTGATTGATTCAAGTTTCATGGGGTGTCTTGCTGGGTGGTGTGGTGAATGCAGCCAAAGTCATCGCCCGTCCAAAATCGCCCACCTTCCATGTAGGAGTAAACAAGGTGGGTGCGGGCGTGGTGTTCTTCGCCCCCTGGGCTTTGAATGTCCTCGTAGAGCATGGGGCATTTGCATACGCCGCCATTGCGGTCTTCGGCGTGCTTTGCGCGCGGCTTTGATGCCGTGTGCCATTTGCAGGTCTTGCAGGTTTTGTTAGCTGACAGTTGAGCCTCCATGGAACGCGCAAAGTCGGCGTTTACGCGATAGTGCGGACCTGTTTGCAGGATGGAGCGGATTGCCGCGTCGGTGAGGGGTGTGTTGCTCATGGCTTCGCCTCCTTCCATGCGGCGTCGATTGCGGCGCGCAGCTCGGCAAGTTCGCGCTCAAGCAGCTCGCACCTACCCTCCGCCACGGCAAGCGCCGTGTGTTTTTCGTGCTCCAGATCGCACGCTTCTTTCAGAGAAACGCGAAGAGCGGCGTTTTCGCGTTCCAGTTCGCGGGCGAAGTCGGGGTCAACCACCCCCCTTGAATAAGAGGCGGGGCCGTCAATCCAGTTGAACGCCACATCAACAATCTCAACGGCGGCGTCGGTGCGCGGGGTGTCGCTTGGTTCAGTGTTCATGGCGTCGTAACAGGCTGCGGGTTGCGATACTCCTCAATAATGGCGTCGGTGGGCTCCAGTAGGTGCGCCCGCGTCTTCGTGGGCGTGAATTTGATGCCCACTTCCCCTTGGCAATGGGCAATCAGCTCGTCCAGTAGGCTTCCGAAAGAAAGCCCCGTTTCAGCGCGCCATAGCTCCATCTGGAGCTTGGTTTCGCGTGTTACGTGCGGTCCTCCGCTCCATAGGCGGACTCTTCGCTTCTCCACCGGCAATGGTGGGCGTCCTGGCTTACGTGGTGTGTTCATGTAGGGAGAAAAACTACCTTGTTGCGCTTAGTAAAGCCCTAATTGCGCCTAAAGCGAGGCTGGGGCGGATTGTGGCGAGCAGGCGCGTGCCTTCAAACACGTCGATTTGATCGGTGCGGCCACTGGCCGACCAGAGCAGGGTAAACGTGCATCCCTGCATTTGCACCGTAGCGTAATGGGAGCCCCTGCGGTCGCTTAGAGCGCGTTTACGCAGCGTGTCGGCATCTGGTTTGCCGGAATGAAATCGGGCGTGGTGTGCGCCTGATTGCCATGAGCGGCGCAAGGCGTCGGAAATTTGGCGACGCCCGCGTGGAGTTAGTTTTCGGACTTTTGAAATCATACAAACTACCTGTTCGGCAAGTCAGAAACAAGATGTTGAGGAAGCTGTTTGCCCATCTTTTTTGCGGTATACGCCCATCCAGCGCGGTCTGCCGCATCAAAAAGCTCATCTACTTTTCTGCGCAGCATGGTTCTTGTTGTGCGCTCATTGTGCGAAAGCATCGCGCGGCTTCGGCACCAACTAGCCAAGACCAAAAGCCCTTGGTTGAGTCGTTGCGTTATGGCATCTTCAATGGAGGTCGGAGCCGAACAGGTCGCCGGAGCCAACGCGCTTACGCGCGTGGCTCATCTTTGACGTTAGCCAAGGCTTCGTTTGCGGTGATCCAGTCTTCGGCTTTCAAGTATGCGCCATTTCGTCCGCATAGATTGACCGAACCGTGTGCGACGGCGTAGCTCACGAATGGTTTTAGTGCTTCCCGCAAACGTGCGTTTTCTCGCTCTAGCTGGCGGGCGAAGTCGGAGGGCACGAGCGCATCTCGCAGGGAGTCGCCAACACACACGGCAAAGCGTGTGCAGGGTTTCCCGTTTATCTGCTCATCTGTTCTGGGTGTGTCGCTCATAAGAAAATGCAGGCTAACCGGCCGCCAGAGCCAACGCCGACGGCTGGCATGGGGCGGAGCTAGACTCAGTGGCGGCGCGGCTCATCTTTGGCGTTAGGCGTGGCGGCGGCTATGGCTTTTAGGTCTTTAGCTGGCATCGTCCACCAGCCGCCAGCGTCGGCTATCGCAACTAGGTTTTCTCGCGTGTTCCAGCTCACCGCGTAGTCGCCAAAGCAGGCGATTTCTCCGCCCTCAAAAGCGTTATCGGCAAGCACCTGTTCCAGAATCCGAAAAGATGCACTATTTAGATGTTTCTGCGTGTTCTTAGTAGCCATAACGCCTACAAAGCAAGGCACAAAATCACCCCGCATGCGAGCAAGGCAAGGAAAATTGCCGAGCCGGTAATTTCCCTTAGTGCGTCGTTTTTCATCAGCTAGTTCCCCTCGCGCGGGCAATTACGCTGCGCGCTTGGTTAAATTGGGCGCGGAACGATCCATCGCCGTGCACCTCCGCCGCCCGTTTTATTGCTTCTAAGGCGTCCAGCAGGCACGGAGCGCAGGCAATGAGCCGTGCGTTGGCCGCCTGCGTGCCTCCGCTGCAAGAATAGGGCAGCGCAATAAGGTCGCTGCGGTGTCCGTTGTCGATGCGTGGAGTGCCGCTAAAAACGAAGGGAACGCCTTCTTCGGCGTGGAGTTGCCAAGGGCCAGGTGTGTGTGTGCTCATAATGTGTGTCCGCGTCTCTCCCACTAGCCGTTCAGTTTTAGTTCCTGCGCGCTATAGCACGCCGTCCAGTGCTCCCAAAAAGATTCGGACGCAAGTGTGCGAAGCTCTGAGAGCCTGCATTCGCAGCGTCTTTGAATGTTTGAGGATGGAGTCTTGCGCCATAGCGCGAGAATCCTGTCATGCCTGCGCTCAATCTGCTTGAATGTTAATTGCTGGCGTGTGTTCACGGTGTGTTCCTTGTTTTGCTTAGTGTGTTTTAGCCGGAATTTCCTCGATCACCTGCGCCCCCCTGCGAATTGATGACTCTCCCACCGCGCGCATAAGTGCTGCGGAGTGGAACGCGTGGGAGCTGACAAACTCACCGCAGAATCGGACAACCCATCGCAATCTAGCTCCTTCCCATTCTCCGGTGATTGAGTAACGCTTGTCGGATTTAAGGTGCGTGGGTGTGTTCATAGTAGGGAAAAGGACTACTTACTTTGTAAAAACGTGGGCGTATCCGCCATCCGGCAAGCATCCCGTGACAAACGGAGATGCCCACGGGTTAGACTCGCGCACGCTTCCGTATTCCTTGGCGTCCTCGGCAACGAATTTTGCGCAAAGCGCCTTTGCTGCGTTAATGTGCGCCGATTCTTCGCCGGAATGATCGTAAGAAACCGTGATGGAACCGCGCTGACACTTGGCCTTAATGCGCGATGGCTTGAAGTTGGTGGCGGGAATGTAGTAGGTGGTGATTGCTTGCATGGGTGTGTCTTCGGTGTGTGTTTAGTGTGTGTTAGCGCTTGCTGCGCGCAAGAAATCCGCAGATGAAAGCAGCCGCAAAGGCGCGGCGCTCATCCCTCGCACTAATCATCCGAAGGATGATGCCTTCCTTGGTGCGTTCAATGTAGCAAATCTGCCCGCCGAATTCCTCGTCAAGTGCGGCTTGGATTGCGAAGGCCGTCTTGTATGTCGTGCGCCCGAGTGTGGGAATTAGCTTTCCGAGTTCGATTCCTGAATCTTGTGTGTTCATGGGTGTGTTTCGGTGTGTGTGTTATTCCAGCCATCCGCCCTCACGGAGTGCGTTTTCGTCGCCTCCGGTCGCAATCGTCACGTAGTTGTCAGGATCCTGACCGCGCGGCGCGTGCCACGCCGGATGGTAGCTCACATGGCGCTCGATCACCCACGCGACGCACTCGCCATCCCAGCCCCCAATCGCGTCTTTGATTAACTCGCGCGCCTCCTGCTCGGTATCGCAAAACTGTGGGTCAATGCAGTCGCCGTTTTTGTCGATCGGTCGGAACTCGTGTTCCTCAAGCCGGAGCGTGCCGTCTTTCAGCACCTTTTCTGTTTTGGATATGGTCTTCATGGGTGAATTTGCTTGTGTGTCCATGCTCCATTTATCGCACGATAACATTGCACGCTCAAGGGAAAAGTAGCAATACCGACTACAATTCCCGCAACTCACGCACCCACGCGCAACTTACTCCACATCAATTTTCGCCGCAAATCCCGGCTTTTTCGCCGATCACCCGAAAAACCGCGCCCCAATTCGCCTCCCAATCAGCTTTGCGCCAGAGTAGCCGCCGCAATTCGCCACCCATGCCGAATCAGCACCCCCTCGGCTTCGCCGCTACGCCATACCGCCACTCGGTGCCTCGGTGCTGTGATGGAGATACTGTGTCCCGTGGTGCTGATGCAGCAATCCCATGCTCCGTGATTCATACTCCGTGATGGATTGCTCTCTTTAACACACCTTACGCGCCCACTATCGCCATATTCCCCACTGTGTCCAGTGGGAGACGGAGGAAACGGGTGAAAAGTTACACGGGAATGTCACTTTTCTTCAAGTATTTCGCAAGTAGCAGGGGAATAGGGTGTTATCCCTAATCAAATCCCTGATTCCCATGCCGCGCACAACCGTCCTTATGTTAAGCTGCACGCGCGGAGCTGGCTTGTGGGGTGATTCGGTGCCCCGCGAGCTGGTGCCGGTAGGGGGCGGGGGGGGGTAACCTGGCGGTGGGGACCCCATAATCGTGATTGATCCATGGAGCCCCCTAAAAAAATCCCTAAAAAGCCCCCCTTCTGCTACTAATCCCGTGTTGGGTTAAAAAAATTCCCTAAAAGGGGCCCGTAGTGAAACGCAACCATTCTTGACTACAAATGCCTAGGTGTGGAGGGTGGGGGCATGGCGACACCCAAGAAGCGGCAGAGAGGCGTAAAAGCGAAGGAAACGGCATTTGAGAAGCACGAGGACTGGATTGTGATGTTGGCGACGGGGCATTCGCGGCTTTCGGCGGAGGTGGTGGCGTTGAAGGCAGTGGTTGGGGATTTGGAGGAGCGTATGGCGGGGTTGGAGCGTGCGCTCTGGAGCAAGGAGCAGAATGTGGCGCAGCCTCTTACGGTGACGTGGAGCCGATGAAGTGGGGAGGCTATTATTTCGCCACGGGGTTGTATGGGGTGGCGGGGGTGTTTGCCCTGTTTGACGGGACGTGGTTGGAGGTGGCGTTGGTGATTGCTGGGGCGGGGACGCTCTTGGTGGCTTTTTACAACGAGGATTGCTCGCGTGGGTATTTGAAGCGGGTGGTGGAGTTGGAGCGGCGGAATGAGCAGCTCATGGCGGCGTTGCGGGAGGCGGGGGAGCGTGCGGCTCGGGGAAGCTAATGGCTGAGTATTTGCCCAAGCTGTTGAACGACGTGGCGACGACGCAGGGGCCGTCGAACATGATTGAGATGCGGAAGCCGAAGGAGGCTGCGTTGGCGTTGGAGATGTTGGCGGGTGGGGCGACGTATGCGGAGGTGAAGGAGAAGACGGGTCTGACGACGGACTCGTTGGTGAGGTTGAGGAGTCGGCATCAGGCGAGTTTGGAGGTGAGGCGGAAGCAGTTGGCGACGGATGCGCTGCAACTGGCGGAGGCGTTGCGGATGCTGCAACTGGAGAAGGCGCGGCAGCTATTGGAAGACCCGGAGCAGTTGAAGAAGGTGAATATACGGGATTTGACGCTGCCGTATGGCATAGCCCAGGATAAGTTTTTTGGGGCAATGGGGGAGGCTCAGACGGTGGTGGAGCATCGGACTGGGGCTAGCATTGCTGAGGCGGCAAAGGCGATTGAGGAGGCGAAGGCGAATGCGCGGAAGGCGGCGGTGGAGGTGAATGTGACGCCGGTGAAGCCCAATGCTTAACTGGGAGCGTCACGAAATCTTGAAGCCGCCGACAGAGGCGGAGGTGGCGCAGATGCAGCCGGAAGAGTTGCTGCGGATTCATGCGCTCTACCACGAGGCGATTGAGAACGCGCGGAAAGACCCCTATCGCTTTGGCTTTGTCCTTCCGCATTGGAACTACGCCGACAAGACGCTTGAGCAATTTCGCACCCTGCTTCTTCTTGGGGCAAATCGGGCGTCCAAAACTTCCTACGGGGCAAAGACGGTGATTCGGGCTGCGGTGGAAAACGCCGCAAGCCTCATCTATTGCTTTTCACAGAATCAGGAGACGAGCGTGGTTGTGCAGCAGGCCGCAATCTTTGACTATCTGCCAGCCGAGTATAAGGTGAAGAAGACGGAGACGACGGAATACATCAGCTATTCCATGCAGAACGGCTTTGCTGGAAACAAGCTGACATTGCCCAACCGTTCGCAGATTGTCTTCAAGACGTATAGCCAGTTTCAGCAGAACCAAAGCATCCTTGAGGGCATGGAGCTTGGTAGCCGGACGGCGAAGTGGGTGAACATTGGCGCGTGGTGCGATGAATACCTTTTGGGCATGGAGTTGTTGGATCGCCTCTACTTGCGATTGGCTACCCGTAACGCCAAGTTGCTGCTCACATTTACGCCCAAGGATGGTGAAACGGAAACGGTGAAGAACTACCGCGACGGCTCAATCACCATTGAGACGCGGATAGCGGAGTTGATGGAGACGCTTCACGGCAAGCCCAACTACAAGGTTCCATACATCCAGCACAATCACAAGAAGGACACTGGCATCATCTACTTTCACTCCAAGGACAACCCGTTTTCGGGTTATCAGTCCATTGTGGAGATGTGCCGAGCCAAAAACGACGAGGGCTACACCCTGACGGCGGCTTATGGCGTTCCGACTAAAAGCTACACGTCAAAGTTTCCCCGCTTCTCGCGTGAAATTAATGTCGTCAAACACGACGCGATTCCACGCAAGGATGTCACCCGCTATCACATTATCGACCCCGCCGGGGCGAAGAATTGGTTTATGGCATGGGTGGCGGTGGACTCGTCGGATACGTGGTGGGTCTATCGGGAATGGCCGGACACGACGTATGGCGACTGGGCGCGCTATTCGCAAGGGAAGTGGTTGCCGGGGGAAGCGGCGCGCTCGCTGGGCATGGGGATGCGTGACTACGTGGATTTGATTGCGCGGTTGGAGGCGGACGATGGTGGCGTGCCGTATGAGCGGCTGATTGACCCGCGACTGGGGCAAGCGCGCTATCAGGGGGAGAACGGGCAGAGCAGCATTATCGAGGACTTGGCGGATCATGGCATCATTTGCGTGCCCGCGCCAGGGTTGGACATCGAGGATGGCTTGCAGGCTTTGCAGACGAAGCTCGCCTACAACACGAAGGCACCCGTGGACGGCATCAATCGCCCGCACCTGTTCATTTCGGAGCAATGCGGGAACATCATTCAGTCGCTTATTGAATACGATGCCACGCCCGCGTCTGAGGGCTTGAAGGACTGCATCGATGTTCTGAGGTATGCAGCCGTGGACGGCATTCGCTATGTGGACCCCAAATCATTCAAACCCCGACAAATGAAACGAGGAGGATACTGATGCCTGACATCCGATTTACAGAGCTTGCCGACGAGTTGAACATCACCACGAAGCAGCTTGCCAAGTTGCGTGATGAAAAGTTGTCTAGCGGCGAATACTACGTTGGTAAAGACAACCTGCGCTACTTCACGGAGTCTGGCGCGGAGAAGTTGCGCCTTGCCGTAGCCGTTCCCCTTGCCGTTCCCACCAAGGCCCACGGGCGCGTCATTAAGCCTGCCCGTAACCCGCGCTGGGTGTATGCCGTGCTTGAGAACATCGGCGTAGAAACGCTTGTTCCGGTGGCTATTCCACGTCGCCTGTATGGTAGGCTTATCGGCAAGCCCATCACCGTGGACATCATCAAAGACGCAAACGGCGGCGTCTCCTATCGCCATGAAGACCTTGGAGCCTGACATCACCACCGACCCGACGTGGTTGGAGGAGCAGGCTGACCGTCTGCTGGGCTTTGAAATCCTCCATCGCACCCTCTCCGCCACCTATCAGCCCATGCCGCCGGAACTCCTTGCCGACAAAATCGGTGCCGACAAGGGGTATTCCTTCAAGGTGATAAAGGGCATTTATCGCTCCATAAATGGATAATATCGAAGCACTCACCTACGCTCAGGAAACGCCAGACGTTGCGGCGCTCAAGGACGCCTACGACCGCACCATCAGCGACCTTGGGTGGTATTTCGATAGCACGCGGGACAGCTATGACTATCGGCGCAACATCTGGACCGGCAAAAGCAAAGACCAGCGCAAGCACGGGGCAGACGCCTTCCCGTGGGAGGGCGCGGCGGATACGGAAGTCCACCTCATCGACGACTGCATCAATACCTACGTTGCGCTGTTTATGTCGTCGCTCGGTCGGGCGAACATCCGGGCGTATCCCGTAGAGATGTCGGACATTGGGCGGGCGCGCGTCGTGTCCGCCTTTTTGAAGTGGATGGTGGCGTCCTACATCCCCGATTTTCGTCGGCAGATGGAGCTTGGTGCCAACTACCTCCTTGAGCGTGGGCTCATGGTGACATACGTGGGCTGGCAGAAGGAAGACCGCACCTTCCTGCAAAAGCTGGACATCAACCAAATCGCGCAGATGAGCCCCGATTTGGCGAAAATCATCTTGGATGGCGGCGCGGACGACAAGCTCATCACGCTCTTTCAGCAGCAGTTTCCGGCCACGAGGGAAAGCCGTCTCAAGAAGGCTTTGAAGCAGCTCCGCAAGGAGGGCGTGGCGGAGATTCCGGTGGTGCGCCAGAGCGTGAATTGCCCGATGGTGCAGGCATTGGCACCGGACGGCGACGTGTTTTTCCCGGCTTACACGATTGATCCCAACAAATCGCCCTATTGCTTCTGGCGCGTCCTCATGACGGCGCAGGAAATTATGCAGAAGGTGGCGACGGAGGGATGGAGCGAGGAGTGGGCGAAAGAAGTGATTGAGAAGGCAAAGGGCGGGGCGACTAACGAGCCGCGTGCCTCGTATTCCAGCGTGCAGCGCAATGTTCCCGCCGCCGAAACCAACGAGCTTTACGAGGTGGTGTATTGCTACCAGCGGCTCATCTCGGACGAGGACGGCTCGGAGGGCATCTATTGCACCGTTTTCCACCCCACCTACATCGGCAAGCCCAACGAGCAGCTATACGCCAAGCGTGAGTTGCTGAATGGCTACGACAACTACCCCTTTGTCGTCACGAAGCTGGGCGAGGACAACAAGCGGCTTTACGAGCTAGCGACGATTCCTGGGCGGCTGATTGGCAACCAGAACAACGTCAAGGTGGAGCGGGATAGCCGAATCGACCGCAACAGCTTGGCGACGGTGCCGCCGATTATGCACCCTGCGGGCAACCCGCCCGCCGATTGGGGACCGAAGGCGTATGTGCCCTATCGCCGCATGGGCGAGTTTCAGTTTGGTCCGGTGCCGCAATACAACCCTGGCTCCGTGGAGATTGAGCGCACGCTGCTTGAGGAGACGGACAAGCAGATGGGTCTTTCGCCGGAAAACCCGCTGTCTGCCGTAAAGCAACAGTGGTTTGTGGACAAGTTTTTGTGCCACGTCCGCGACGTGCTGCGCTTGGCGTTTAAGTGCTATCAGCGGTTTGGTCCCGAAGAGGTGTTCTTCCGCGTTACGGGTAGCCCCGACCCGATTCGTTTTGGGCGCGGCGACCCGGATGAGAACTTTGACATACAGCTCGACTTCGACGTGTTGATGCGCGACCCCGAAAACATGGAGAAGCAGTTGACGCAATTTGCGTCGCTCATCCAGTTTGACCGCAATGGGCGTATCAACATGGACCGCTTGCTTGAGGCTATGGCAGCGTCCATCAATCCGCTCCTTGCAGACGCCGTGTTGCAGCCCGCCGAGGCGGCGCAGCAGCAGGTGGTGAAACAGGTGACGGACGACCTGTCTAAGATTTACGCGGGTATTGAGGTGGGCGCACGTCCCAACGGCGCGCAAATTGCGATGCAAACCATCCAGCAATACACGCAACAGCCCGACGTGATGGAGCGGTTAAATAATGATGAGGCGTTTCGTGGCCGACTGGAGAAATACGTCCAGCAATACGCCTTCCAGCTACAGCAGGCGCAAAACGCTCAGATCGGCAAAATCGGCACCGCGCCCGCGCAGATGGGCGAGATGCAGACGCAGGGTGTTACGCAATGAAGTATTTGGACGAAATTGAGGCCAATGCCAAGCGTCTAACCAGACGAGAACTACGCACGCTATTGCGTAGGCACGCTGGAAAGCAAGTGCCGCCGGATGCCAATATTCGCGCTTACGTGCCGCTCTACTGGAAACACCAGCAGGCAATCAATGGAGGCCATGCGCCTAGCTCATTCTGGCGGCGCGTGGTTGGGTTGTGAACCAGGATTTTGCCGTTTCCGAATGGCGAAAACACAGGGCAATTAACGATCCAGAGCCATACGCGCGCCGTAGCGACGGTGCCGTATGGTGTTCAATCAATCAAAACGACGGGTGGTATTTCCCACTGCCATTCGGCGCTATCGTGCCAGAGGGCAACCCCTATTTCGACGTGAGCAAGTGGGTGGGAAAACAACAACGAAGCAGGATTTACAATGATTGACGACAAGGCTTTGGAGCGACTGCACAACAACCGCGATTTCCTCGCCTTCCTTGAGGAAGTGCATGACCTGCGCGAAACCTACGTGCGCAACTTGCACGACCTAGACACGCAGCGTTTGCAGCAAATCAGCGGGCGGATTCTAGGCTACGACCACGTATGCGAGATGGGCGGGCTGGATGCGTTGCGCGAGAAGTGGCGCAAGGTGGAAGCGTAGAGGCTGGGGCGTTTTTTACCAGCGGGACGAGCATTAAGTCCTCCTAGTCACGGGGGACGCCTCTGCGCACGCCCAACAAGGGTGCTTGGGGCGTTGTAGTCAAGCATCAATCTTTTGCGCTACAATCCGCCTATCGCAGACGCCGAGGCGCAAAGACGGCGGAGATAATGCCCAATCAAGTTACGCAGCCCATCGCGGAGGGCTCTAAACCAGCCGTGGAGACAGTAAAGCCGATGACGGAGAGCGACTTCCTCGCTAGCCGCATTGCCAAACTCTCGGGGAAACCCCCGTCGGAGGCTCCCGCCCCGGCAGAGGCTACCAAAGAGGTTGTATCGGAGCCCGAAGCCCAAACGGAGCAGCCTGCCAATCCCTCAACGGAGGGCGGGTCGGATGCGCCGCAGAAGCCGAAGGCAGACGTTCTTTCTAAGGACATTGATGAACTGACCGACGAGGAAATCGCGGAGTTGGCCCAAAAGGGCAAATCCGGTTTGCTCAAGCGCATCGCAGAACTCACGGCTAAACGAAAGATAGCCGAAGAGGAAGCGACACGATTGAAGGCGGCTATCGCGCAAGCGCAGTCGCAGCAGATGCCGGAACCCAAGGTGGAGAACAACCCCTACGGCAACCTTGAATCAGTGGAAGACATCCAAGCCAAAAGCGAGGAAGTCGGCTCACTGATCGAGTTTCTGGAGGATAGTATGTTCAAGGCCGAAGACCTAAGCGCGGAAGACCCCGCCGCTGTGGTTGACGGCAAGGAAATCACCAAGTCCCAGCTGCGCGACTATCTACGCCAAGCACGCAAGGCGCGCGACAAATACCTGCCCGCACAGTTGAAGGAGATTCAGGCGCGGCACACTCGCACGCAAATGGAAGAGGCTTTTCGGATGCAAGCCCGACAGGAACTTCCGTGGATGCAAGGCGAGGATAACGACACCCGAAAGCAATACGAGTCGATGGTGAAAGACCAGCGGCTTAAAGTGCTCAAGGAGCGTGTTCCCGAATTGGCTCCGCAGATGGAATACATCTTGGCGCACGCGGCAAACTCCATGTTTGCCCGCCGCACCATTGAGTCCTTCGCGGAGAACAAGAAGCCAGCCATCAATCCACCGGCCACCCCCAAGGTTGCCGCCGCCGCGCCGGAACGGGCAGATGCCCGCGCCACGTCGGCTTTGAAAGACGTTCAGTCCCGATTTCAGCAAACAGGAAGCCCGCGTGACTGGATCGCCCTCCGCACAGCTCAACTCTCTAAACGCAAGTAAACCTAGCCTACAATGGCCTTTTCCAACTCGTTTGATACCACCTCCCCCGGTTCGGCTGCGCTGAATCGTGAAGACCTCCACGACGCCCTGAGCATTCTTGCTCCGTCCGAAACCCCGGTGCTCTCCACCGCGAGCAAGTTCAAGATCAACAACACCTTCTTTGAGTGGGGCGTTGACAAGCTGGCTTCTCCCGTCACCACGGGCGTTGCCGAGGGCGCCGACGTCGTTGATTTTGAGGACAAGTTTGAGAATGTTGCCCGTCTCGGCAACTACGTCCAAAAGCTCCGCCGGTCCTACCGTGTGTCGGACATCCAGGAAGCCGTTTCGTCTGTCGGTCCGCAGGACATCGCCCGCGCCGAGATGAAGGCTGTCAAGGAGCTGAAACGCGACGTGGAAGCCGTGCTGCTCGGCACGCAGGATCGCGCTGCGGAAGACGGTGGCGGCAATGCCTACACCACCCGTGGCCTCGGTGACTGGATTGATTCGGCTGGACCGTCTGACGTTCCCGCCGCCTATCGCACCCCGTCCACGAGCATCCACGCTTCGTCCACCTTCACGGAGACGGTGCTGAACAACCTCATCACGTCCATCTATCGCGTCTCTGGCGCGGCGCAGGACTTGACCCTGGTTGCCGACACGGCGCTCCGCCGCGTCATCACCGACTTCACCCGCGCTGACACCACCTCCGGCGCCAACCGCACCTACAACGCCGACAGCGGCGCTGGTCTGGTGAAGCTCGCCGTCTCGATGTATGAGTCCGACCACGGCCTCATCTCCATCGTGAACATGAACCCCGACTGCGCGCCGGATACGTCGAACAAGGATACGGGCTACCTGCTCAATCCCGACTACTATGCGGTGGGCGAACTCATCAGCCTCGGCAGCTCGCGCCTGCCCAACCTCGGTGGCGGCGAACGCGGCTACGTTGACTGGACCGGCGGCCTCAAGGTTGCCCATCCGGCGGCGCACGGCAAGATCACCGTCCTCAGCTAAACCAACCAAGGAGATACTACTATGGCTACTCTCTCTGTTAACGAATCCACCGGCGACTTCAACAGCGTCGTCAAACTGACGTTCTCGGACCTCATCACCATCGGCAACGGCGGCACCAAGCAGATTGGCGTCATCCCGGCTGGCGGTGCGCTTGACCTCTGCGGCGTCATCAACTCCGTGGACATCGCGGGCAGCTCTTCGCTCGTCATCGACGTTGGCACCACCCTTGCCGACCCCGACGAGTTCATTGATGCCCTGGACGTGGACGGCATGACTGTCATGCTGCCGACGTTCAACACCGGCGATGCCCTCGTGCAAAGCGCGGGCAACACCACCATCAAGGGCGGCTCGCTGCCCGTCAAAGCGGTGGCGTCGGACACGCCCATCTACATCAAGGTTACGGACTCGTCGGTTGCCAGCCTCACGGCGGGCGAAATCGTCATCGGTTTCCGTATCATTGACCTCGGGCGCTTCGTCTAAGGCACGCAATCCCACTGGTAGAATTGGGGCACCCTTCGGGGTGCCCCTTTTTATTTCCCGTGGAAGTTATCGTAAAACTACCGACCTTTGGCGACGGAGCAATCAACAAAGCCCTTGAGCGGGAAATCCGCACTGGGTTTGAGCTGATTAAGCAGAATGAAAAGCGCGAGGAATTGCGCGCGGCGGAGGAGGCCAAGTTGCATGGCAGCAAGACGGTGCCGGGGATCGGCAAGTGCGTCGGGCTGATTCCGGCGGATGAGTATTTCCGCCTCTGCAAGAAATACGGGCGCAAGGAAGTTCATTCCAAGGACTTCATGCGGTATTTCAACCGGAAGTTCCCGCATCTCAGCCCGAATAAGGCATAATGCAAACGCGCACTTGGGATGAGCTTTGGACTCAGGTGGAAGCCCTTTGCGGGGTGTCTGAGTTTGCCACGTCCGAAGAGGCGCAGGTGACGGCGCTTATCAATCGGCGTTTGTATGACGCCTATCGGCGTTCCGACCTATGGCCGCGCTATTTGGTGCTGGGCGAGGCGCGGGCGGCGAGTAGCAGCGTTATCCCTTTCACGCAGGCCACGCTCAATACGATTGACACGTTCCTACGTGTTTACGACACGGCACCGTATTCGCAGAGCAGCCCGCGTGAATACAGCTTCAACGTCACGGCGGACGGGGCAAAGGTGGCAGTGAACAACACGTCGGCATCCACCTTCTACGTGGACTACAAGAAGGTGTGGAATGGTCCGTTCAACAGCACGACCAACAGCGCCATTCCGCAAGAGATGTTCCAATACGCGGCGCACGGGGCGTATGCCGACTTCCTGCGCTACGACAAGCAGCAGGACAAGGCGGCTCTGGCGGACGCCGAAGCCGAGCAACTTCTGTTGGTAGAATTGAGCAACCCAATGCTCCAACGCACGGCTTCATTGGCCGGAAAGCGTCTCCGCACCCATCAAACCACTCAATCTCGCTAAATCATGGC
>JACCDP010316027.1_pt1 | contig 17330 bp, 6 predicted proteins | sample 7445841 | NCBI WGS metagenome assembly JACCDP01 (sample SAMN15323441, study PRJNA562643) | freshwater metagenome | isolation source: river surface water | place: USA:Blue River Watershed | collected 2017-08-17 | reverse complement strand
CGCAGCACAACAATCGGGTCACTCGAAACGTCGCAATGTGGCATTTACTTTGTTATTTATTTACATTTTGCAGATTATTCGCTCGTCCCATTCATACTCAGCACCGCCAACTATGCGATTTGCAAAAACGAGACTGCGAAATTAATATGTAGAAAATTATGATTGGCATTAGCTGTTGACGTAAAGTTACACAACTCTTGTATTGACAGTGCAAGTGGCAGTTAAGGTGAGCTAATCTAACCACTATTTCTTTATGTTTTTACTGAATTGTTGTTTCTGTTTATTGAATGTTGTTTTAGAGTTGGAAATGACTTCTTTTCCAGGAAACCAACAAACATATGAATACCATGTTGTGGACAATTTTGAGGTTCGGGTGGGTAAGTTAATTTCCATGTTTCTCCAATCATTCCAACTTTATTGTACAGTTTTATGGGACAATTTAATTTTTCAGTAGAAAATAAAAGGTCAACAGGTTGCTGGTCATCATCATCCACCAAGTTAATTCAACTGTGTTGCATTGGAACATTGCTTCCTATTGTGTGGATATTAATTCCAGTGTATGCTAAACTACTCTCTTATGCAACTTCAACTGTGCCTTTGGGGTTTACTCAGATGAGAATGTTAGATTCAAATTTCTCCACTTTTTGGTGTCAGGTGAGTAAAAAGCAATATATTTATGTAAATTGTACGTTTCATTTTATTTCATGCCTTGTCCATGTATTAAGGGTTCTAATATAACAGCAAATGTTACCTTTGATGCCTATTTATTGGACTCAGAACCTGCCACCATAACTAAAACTTATGAATTGACTCATCATTTTGAATTGGATGATGACCTCAAAGAATATTGGAGTGTTTATCTTCTAAAAGGCTCACAATTGACTATAAAATCTTGTTCAAAGTTAGTTTTTTTGCAATGCAATTTTGATTCATTCATCAGTCAAATTATTTACAGATATTTAGGAGCGACTGTTACACTGATAAAAGGAGAAAGTCCTCTGAAGAAATCTTGCCTTGTTGAAGACTCAAGTGAAGAGGTATCCATGGAAGTTGGCAATGCAACTTTAAATGAAATTCTCGATGAGCGTTCATCTCTTCCCTCGCATAAAAGGAAAGATCGCAACAAACAACTCGTGCGGATTACAAACGTAACTACAATAGGGGACTCGTCTGCTTCTACACCCCTGGAAGAAGAGGTCGAAGAAGTAGAAAATGGTGCCTTTGAAGAGGAGGACGAAGTTTCTAAAGATAAAATAAACTCAACCAAGGATGTTTTGGGCGACATGTCATTTTCGGATGAAACTTCAAGTTCAGAGGAAACTCTGCTCAACTGTGATGATTTTGTTTTATCTCAACCAGTAGTTCCAGATAACAACTGCAAAGGGAGCAATGCAGAGCATAGCATCATTAAACACACGGTTGAAAAAGATGGATATCACACAGTAGTTTTCTCCAGCAGTTTTGAAGAAGTATGCTTGGCTATAAGAAATCTTAAATAACTGTGACTTGGTTTACCTATTTTTTATTTATCGTAGAACGGACAAGGAAAGAATCCTGTGTCTGCTCATTTCAAATTACTCCAGAACGAGTTCAACATTACAGATGCTGCTGCCTCTTGTCACAACACCACTGAATGCCACTTTCCCGTTCGCTTTATTTCCAGCCAACGGATCTTTGTGACTCTTACGACGCCTTACGATGAAGAAAACAAAATTAATTTGGCTTCCACTTTTTCAATCCAATCCGAATGTATAGCCCGCACACCAATTTACGTCACATTTGGGCTCACTTTACCCTTTCTTTTGATCATCTGTGTCTTTCTATAAACACAGTCCCTTTGATTTTAAGACTGTTTACAATTAGGCAAATCCCTTAGTGTACTCCCCTGTTCAACAAATTTTAGATAGTTTTGAACGAAATGCTCAAAAGAGATCCTCATGACATCGATATTAAATTTCACATCAGGGAACAAATTTGGGAACAACTTGTAGCCATTATGAATAGTTTTTCTTAATACACAAAAATAAATTCCACAAGAAGCTGGCATGCCATTATCATAAACTTCCAGGTGAATTATCGTCTTGCTATCGTCTTAGCCTACGCAGCAAAAGGCGACAAAGGTGAAAGACTAAAATCCGCGATTCACGAAACCGACATGCTGTTAAATTCACACTAAGATCACGAAAGTAGTGAGCAATAAGCCGGCAATCCGTATTCACAGTTTTTGCTGACCAAAAAGAGTGTTCTGAATAATGCGTCCTTCCCGGTCCTTCCCGCCTTCTGAGCAAAGAGGTTGCCGTCGTGACTGAAACCAAAACAGGATGTTCGCAATACTGCGTATGTCACATAAAACCACCGGAAATTAGTATCCGGAGACGAACGACTTGTCGGTGGATGACAACACGACAAAAGTTAGGTTTTCAAAAGAAAATGTCCTGATTATCACAACTATGTCTCTCACGTACTGCAATGGCGTCGTCGAAGGTTTCGACTGCGTTACATAACGTTAGCCATCTTGTATGGCTAAGCAAAACCAGGGAATAACAGCTGTTATTCCCTTGCCTAGTCCGCCTAGGCGGACTAACGAAAATAGTGAAATGAAATTTTGTTTGATGTACTCGCCACTTTTACATTTCACTTTTGTTCTTAATTTAAATTTTACTTTTGTTCTCTGATGATAACTGACGATCTCTCTGATGATTCTGTGATGAATTACTTGTAATTCTTGAAAACGGAAATCACTGGAATGGCTCGTATGTCTTACTGCAGGTTATATAAGCAGCAACTTTATTAGAACAGCAATAAAAAAAAAAAGAGAAACCTTCCCTGGTTTCAAGGCCTACCTGAAAGAAAGGCATGTTGGCAATTGAAGACAGTATGCTTGACCCTAATGTATTGATTTGGCTCAAAATCTAATAAATTTTCTCATTTCAATACTATATGCTATGCGGGATTATTTTACAGCCTAAGGTTGTGACTACAAACGCCGTAGACATCGTAAAAGTCACCAAGCAGCTTGTTAGCGCAAATGCCAACAATTAAATAAATTTCAACACATAAAATTTGTTGGGATTCCGGTATTAATTGCTTCTCCAAAATAAATTAAGTATTTTTAGTTTTGGGCAACTTAACTTGATTCATTATCAACATGATCACATTAATACATGAGCAGGTTGAGATCCTCAATGTATACGTTTTCTCTTCATGTACTTGCAAAGAATGACCTTAAAAGAATAATTTTTGAACACGTTTTTATTTTCGCTGGCTCGGAATAGGATTCGCTATTTCAAGGGAGCTGCCGTCTAGTTCTTCGAACAGAACTCTGTAGCTGCGCATGTACAGTACAAGGACTGGCTGCTTTGTTATTCTAGCCTCAGTCGTCCCAAAGCAAGCGCGCTGTGCCGTCGGTCTCACCCACTTGTGTTGAAACATACTGTGCAATGTGCACTTTGTTTGTTTGCGAAATATCTTAGTATCCACACATTCCAGACCTAAGCTTAAAGCGCTCCAGACCTAGGCTCTCTACCGACCTTTTTTACAATTACATTTTTGTACTGCACTTATCATTCGTCCGACTCCGTCTGTTTCAAACGCTAGGTGGTTCATTCATTGCGTAATGAGATACGCTCAGACCCTTACATGAACGCGAGGTCTCCTTATCTCACAAACTTTCAAAGTCCGTAAAGTAGCCGAAAGAAACGACTTTAAGTTTCAGTGCACGCAATCAATTCATCTCGTGTAGTCGAAAATTGTTCCTTGCCACTATGGAGAAGCATAACCTACCATTAGCCGGCTTGGTGCATTTGACGGCAATTGTATACATTCTGATGATTGTTTTCAACGCGCTGGGAGGCGTCGGTTATGCAGGTATTAGAAATGTACTAATCAGTGTCAAACGACCGTCATATGTGTGTTCTTAACTTGCCGAAAGGTCTTTTCATTCAAAGCGTAGGACAGGTTTCCGACAAGTACACCGTATATATCACCCCTGCGGGATTTACATTCACTATTTGGAGTGTCATCTACATATTTCTTGGGGCCGGAGCCATCTATTGTAAGAAACCAAGTACATGGAATTATTTCAACAAGTGACTAAATTTCAGAAAATATGTGTAAACAGGTGTATCTAGCGTCTACCGAAATAGCGAAGTGACTGGCAAGGTATACCTAAGACCTGTCATTCTCAATTGGGTTTTCTACGCCGCCCTTTTAGCAAATTATGCTCTAAATACGGCTTGGATTTTTATATGGAATAATGAGTTGATCGTTGCGGCAACCATATTTTTATTATTCATAGCTTACATGGGATGGCTGGCCTTTTTAGTGGCTTGTGTCAGGTAATTTCAACAAGTCCATATAATATCATTTGGCAAGCTTTAGAAAAATATTAACAACATGACACGTATTTTGTATTTTTTTTTTGCAGAGGAAAACGAGCGATGGAAAAGAAAAAGGAAGGAGTCACAAAAACAGCTATATTCAAAGAAATTCGATTACAGAGAATACTTATTCATAATGGTATTGCTTTCTATACTACATGGACAACAATAGCTTCCGTAAATATCCTTTTACGCGCTTTTTTATCAATAGAAAAATTATTCGCAATGAACGTTGAATATCATCTTTTGGTAATTTACAGTTACTGAATATTAACGTCGCCTTCCAATACATGGGAAATTTCGACCCGGAGACCATCAGTTTAATATGCTTATCGATTCTTTTGATAATTCTACTCACTTGGTTTCTATTTGAAAACCTTTGGCTTGATTCATACGTTCGTTATACGGTATCTCAATACCCCGGTAAGCTACTTTACTTAAAAATTTACATTGGATATGTAATTAAATAATTGCATCTTGTTCTATGTAGTGGTAATTTTCGCCACCTGTGGAATTTTGAGTAAACAGGCAGACCCAAAGCGTCCCGATGGACCCGTTCCACAGAGCGTTCAAGTCCTGACATGGATTATCCTAGGTATCGCTTGTGCCCAGTTCATTGCCCGAATATCCGTTGTCATTTACCGTTATCGGACTCAGCCTCTGCATAAAACTAATCCCGAAATTACGACAATTCAACAAGAAAATATCGCTATAAAAAATAACATTTAGACGATATTTTCGTTTCTTGTTTCAAACGAAATTTTGAGAGCAAAACTGTGTACTATATCTATTTTCCTCATCGTTCTTTTGACGCTATGCGTAAATACGTTTGATTAAGTTAATTGAGATTTATTTTCGTGCCGCACGATATCCGAATAACTTATTATATGCTAATCTAATCAACATAAGTCATTCAGAACAATACAGTTACGCATTTATTTTTAAATCGTAAAAACTTAACTCATTGGGTACATTTCAGTTTCAGTAGTGGTCTGAGATGCTTAAGTAGTGCGCTAATTGCTTAAAATTTCGAAAGCAAAAAAGTTTTTTATGCGTCCTAAAAAAATAACGCAGCGAACATCAACATAAGGAGAAGTGGCCAACCCTTAAGAACAAAAGAGATACTGGAGAATAAAATAATTAAGTACTTGGCTCTGAGGACAACTGATAAAATAAAGATCATAAATAGAGCTTGAATTATAGTCACAGTCCGAAGGGTAGAAAAGATTGCCCAAGTCACACACATCAACCGCTCGGTTTGTCTAGCAGCACTCCCAACAAACTGGTTATCTGTTACAACTAACAGTTTTAAGATTCAGTTGCCAACCAAATCTTTTTAACGAGAAGGTTACCTCGTGGGCAGTGTGCTAAAGTATATGATTCGCCCACCGTTATTCAATATATCAGTATTAATTATTAATGTATGGATGATTTTGCGCTTAGCTTATTAGTGTTTATCGCATTTATAATACTTTGAAGTCCATTTTCATTTTTATAAATTCAAACGAAAAGCTTCAACCAAGATACACTTCAGTCGCGTTCGAACTTGTAACGATGGCTAATACTGATATTCCCATGATTGCCCTGATGGCATTTTAAAAGCGTCTGACAATGCAATTAAAACTGGTTTTGTGTAAACAAAAAACCACATGACTAATATTTTAGACGCACTTTTTCGATTTTAGACGCAAAAAAGTACCCCAGGATGGGCTTTGTAGCTTAAATTAATTTTCCTACAGCACACATAAATACACACTTCGTATTAAAAATCGCGTGTCCTGTAGACTTTGGGAGTTCAAGTTCTGATTTGACTAGATTGTTGGGATAACTCTTGCGTCTCCCTACATGTTTCGCATTGTAAAATTGAGGTCGACACTCTCAGCAACAAAATAAACAAACTTTGTCTTGAGATTAAACAGCCAGGTTCTTCGTTTACCCAAACACAGTTACTACAAACATAGTAGTGTTATCATGCAATTTCGCGTAGAAACTTGAAAGCCAATAATTAATAAAATAATACTGTACATATTAATACATAGTTAATAGCTTTTATGTGTATTGCCAGAAACATTAAATATTCTCATTCGTTTTCGATTTTTTTTTGTGTGTTCCTATACTAACCGCCGTCAGCGAAAGAACCGTAATAGCCAATGACAGAAATTTGATATGTGCCAATGATAAGAGCGTTGTTTTGTACTGCGCCTTTCGGTATACAATTAGAGGTCGGATTAACCCATTTTCCGTTCCTGGGTTGTTTGTCCTCAACAAACTTTTTTTTACATAAACAGTAACCAACCAGTATCTTTTAGTCCGACAGCACAAACTAAATTTCAATGAAACTGAAATGGCAGAAAGCAGTATAATGGTTTGTTTTTTGCGTAACTACTTCTTCTGTTCAATCCAGATTTCCTTCTTCCGTAATAAACCATTACCCAGGTTTTCATTTTATTTTACATTTATGTAGAAGTGAAGTCTATACAAAGCTAAACAAGGACATCGAAGGTTATCAACTTGCCTTATTCATTTGAATTCAAGTCCGTCTCAAAACCTTTCACTGTTAATCAATCATTTCGCTAATCACCAAAGAATTATTCCCTTAAGATTCGTAACGATGTCCCCGTCTTCTGTAATATATAAAAGAAACAGCCAAGAAATTATTCGGTTATGCAAAAAAACTTCTTTAAACAGTTTAGTCGATCATTCATTCAACTTCACCAATCACTATCGGAACTCTTAATCAAAGATTAAGAATTCTTTCAAGTACAGTGGCCTTGTTCCATGTTTCGTTGCATTTCCTATTATGTAAATCGCTAGACATTGGCTATTGTCATGAGCGGAGCGTGCAATCCTAGATGAAAACTTGAAAGCAATAAGAGTGCGGAAAAGCTACAACAAAATAGTTTTACTTTTCCCCCTGATACCAAGGGATTGTCTAGCATCTGAGAGGCGTTCATTCTATATGACCAAGTTTCAGCTCTAGTGCGGTTAAATATAGTTCACGGAGACCTAAAAAGTTAATTGCTAAACTGCGCTAGCTAAAAATGCTCGAAAATAAAACCTTGATTGGCTGGGGGTGGTGCTACACACCAGTCTCAACTTTGACAAACAATCCCTGTTATGGAATTCAGAACTTTCTACTCTTTGTTTTCAATTCTTTGTATCTTTTTTGAGTTTTTGTACTTTTATTTTAAATGTTGCGAACACCAAGTCCAATCGCAAAGTGAACTCTTTTGTCACGTGACCACGCATGGCCATCCACAAGAGGGAATGTATACACCCTGAATTGTTGCGCAATCAAGACTTTTGGAATCCTTTAACTTGCTTCAACATCTGCGCCTGTGTTTCAGTCTATCTTCAAACCTCGACACTGACCCGGATTGTTAGTCTCTCACGCGTTCCAGTTTTAGTTCGTGTTTTTTTCTATCTCGAGCAGAGCATTACTAGTTATTTCTTACTCTGGGATGGGCAGTCCAAACAACAGCTGACGACAAGATGACGGAGTCCAGCTGTACAATATCCGACAGGTAAATGCTCTATAGTGAAGTGTTTAATCAACTACTGGCTTGTTTCTTATTAATTGAGTTGAGACAATTAACCTCAGGATGAGGTTCATGGTTTATAATGAGGAAACCCGATTCTCTTCTAAAATAAAAACTATTTAATTTACATTTATGTGTTGTTCGGTCATCACGTAGGCCAGATGAAGATAAACAATTCGTCACGAGAAAGTCATTTACACTGAACAAACGTTAAAGCAGTAAACAAAATATCGATCTTATTACTGACGCTTTCATCACCCATCCCTGTGCAGGACCGCCCGAACGACATGAAAGTTTAATGCGATGACTGTTACGTATTACAACGTTGGAAATCGAATCGAAAACATCTTTCGATAATCAGAGATAAGGTGGTGTGTGATGATTTGCTGGTATCCTTGATCTCAGACACCTTTTTTTACAAGATATATACGATTCGGTTTTCCTTTCGATGATTTAAAGCAGCGCAAACTTAGCTCTCGTGACAGTCATGAGTGCACACAATAGGCATGTTTAACTGAAGTAAGTAGCAGCGTAGTCAAACCAGTGCTGGCGCACCTTACTGCGCTCCTGTTTAAGTGGCAATATAAATATAGCCTAACTAATATTATTCAGAGCGTGTCATTCATGTCTTATTTTTTCAACTTGATGATATTTTTTCAGCTGTGATTGAATTCCTAATTGATAAGAGTATGGGACGTCTCGGACCCAGGGCCAAGGTCGAGTTCAGGAACACAAGTTTATTTTAAAATTCCCCCAAACTTTTTTCCGCTTGTTGCTATGCATCGGCATTTTACTAGCGTAATAAATGAAAAGTGGCTTATATTACATAATTAATCAACTAGAGCGTTTATCCTTTCGTACCTAAGATTGCAGATAAACGCGTTGTAGGATCCTGTGGTCTAAATAAACGACGTCACTCGTAGTTTTTCTTAGTTATGTCTGGAAGTCGGAAAGCAACACACCATTTGGAAAACCTTATCAAACCATATTTTTTTATTCCAACAGATTCAGTTGTGTTTCATCAGAGGATTATAATAACTACAATAACCAGCAACACGTCAGCATGTCATTTTCTTTTGGAGATTTTAACTTTGGATCGAGTAAAATTAACTATCAATACGACGCACTACCCGTAAATAATTCAGGTATTTTCGCAGTTTCTGAATTTAACTTGTTCTGTGAAATAAGTTAATGTGCATACATTATAAACAGGTTCACGATGTTCTTTTTGGAACTCGTCGGCAGCTAAAATCGTACACCTTATCGTGTTCGGAATTCTTCTACCGACGGCATGCATCGTTATCCCTGTTTACGCCAAATATGTCCTCTACGCCGATACTGTCGTCACATTTGGGGCTTCGGACATGAGACTAATGGACGGACATGTATCCACCACTTGGTGCCAGGTGAGTTTGAAGAATTAAAAAAGTACTTTTTTCTCTTGAATTCGATTGATAGCTTCTATTTCATTGGCAGCGCCAAAATGTTCAAATGAACACTTCGTTTGACGCTTACCTGATGAAAGATCGACCATCAATGAACCCCAGATCACAAAAATTGACGATGACTCGTGATTTTGAATTGGATGACGACTTGAAAGAATATTGGGGTTTCTATTTGCTCAAAGGCTCCGAGGTGACCGTCTCGTCTTGTGCTAGGTATTCATGACGACTTTATAACTCCTCGCGCGAAAATATAAGTGCAACCAAAAATAAATATATTTAGGTACCTTGGCGCTAACGTGATGCTAATCAAAGGAATCAGCAGCTTGAAGTTTTGTGCGTATGTTGGCCAAGAATCTAATGAGCACGAATCAAGAGAAATCCTTGGCCTTGAAGAACACAAACTCGCAGAACAATACGAGTTGGAAACTGGTGGTGAATTCAAGGCCCCAGTCCCATCTCTTTTTAAACAGCCCACCAAAAAGGACAAATCGCGGATCCTTCAACTGATTAAAGCCCATAACGAGAAACGTCGTCTTATCAAGCTCTTAGAGAAGAAGAACATCAATTCAAACAACAACGATAGTCTGGTTCCAGTCGAAGTCGTCGCGAAAGTAGAAAAGGCCCTTCAAAAAATTCTGCAACAAGAAATTGGATCCCTGTACCAGGAAGTCAAAACTATTATCTCTTCAAACAGCTCAAAGCCGACGATTCCGCCAAACGGCCTTAAAGATATTGGGCAAAAACAGGAAAAAAATCGATGGCCGGTTAAGCCTATGAATAGCGACGGAAACAAATTGTCGGCCGTCATAGACGAACCAGTCGCATCGGAAGAAGACGCAGCTTACGAGCTCGACGAGCATGCCAACAACAGTAGATTTAATACTACTTCAGACGGCATCGCCGACGATCGCGGAACTATTGATCATAACCACGCCAACGATACCTCTCTGTCCCATGAAGAGTCTTCATTTTCCAGCAGCGAAGAGGCAATGCTCCACTGTAGAGGAGTTATACTTAGTCAGCCACTTGTACCCGAAAACCAATGTGATACCGTCAAGTCTCATTACAACACCATCAAGTACACAGTGGAGGAGGATGGCTACTATTACTTCATTTTCTCCAGTGCTAATGAAAAGGTAAGTCCACTAGAATGTTACTAGTACTACATTAAAAACCCTAAAAGCCGAACTGACACTAATTGTAACTCTTTGTATTGACTAAAGGTTCGAAATAAATTGTCGGTAAAATTTGATCTGCTCAAAACTGTATTCAACGTGACGGAGGCAACTGAAATGTGTAACAATTCCACTAGCTGCGATTTCCCGCTCAGGTTCTTCTCATCCGAAAAAGTGGTCATCTCAGTTCCAGCTCCCGACAATAGTTCATCACACGATTGGGATAGTACCTTTGTCGCTCGTTGCATCTGTGAACCAAGGATGCCTCTCTATTTGACTTTCGTTCTCCTCATGCCTCTTTTCCTCGTCTTTTGCGCATTCCGATAAACTCATCCGACAACTAACTGAATTTCGGGATAATACGATGTAATTGTAACTAATAATGTTAATATTTTACCAAATGGTTGTATTCTTTCAAGAAGTGTTGATGACGCTCGGTGAACAATACACATACGGACTCGTATTGATTTAGTATATTATTCAACGCGGACAAATTGATTCCGATTAAGATCGTGGGAGAAAGCACAAAGCAGTTCTGTATATCCTATTTCTATCTTTTTTTTCCTCATACAATTATGTTGCCGCTTTGTCAACGGAGCCGCGTGCCGCATCATCGCCAGACGTTGGATCGCCCACCAAGGCTACACACAACCCCGGCGTCTGCCAGCGCGAGATAAGACTGGCTGGTTGCCTTTAGTAGCGAAAGGGAAGTGAAAGCATCAGCGGCTCAATAACGTATTTTGACAGCTTTGGGAACTTGTCACAGGAAAATCCCCCCTCTCGTAGTTTTTAAAAGGAACATGCTGACAAAAAAAAAATCCATTACTATTTTATATAGGGGTGATGAATAACAATTTCGTACCCACACCGAATTATTATGAAAAAAATAAAGGGAGCATGAGGTTGAATAAATTGATTGGATCGCCGGTCCGGTCGCGTGCCGGAATAGAGGAGCGATTTGCGCTGTTGATCACTTTCGTTTTCTCTATAGGCGCATTAATAAGTAGATATCACTCGAAACACAGTATCGAAAATCCATTCCGCACTACCCCAAACCACAGTCTGACTGGGACACGCGTCACGACCCTATGCTGCTGATATCGATGCAAATTTATCCACCTCTCGGCCTCGAAACTCTCACGGATATTTTATGAAATTAAAGCAAACAGAGACGAGAGAAGGTGACGAGTGACAGATGCCAAAAACAGTTCGACTTCACCGGTAGCAAACAGCGGTCAGTTGTTATCGTATCAAATGTCCAAAACAACTATCTTTGCCTGGCTAGACTTAAAGGGATTTACTACAAGTAAGTAAAGTGAGACACTTTTCGAAAACAGCGGCATAAACCGAGTTGCTCCGTTTTGCTCCCACGATTTCGTCCGAGGTGTTTTTTTAAAGCCGCTGATTTATGTCGCATATTTATCGAGGTAATACGATCATTCTTTCTCTCCTTCTGCCGGTCCCCTTTCGGCTGAATGGAGAGAGCGAGCGACCCCTCTCTAAAGGGGGAAACGATCTACATTGTATGAGAGAGTTGAAAGAAGTTGGGGGCAGGAGTTAAGTCGTAATAGAAAAGAAGAGGCGTGGTCCTCTCAATGGCAAAGTCAACTCCGCCTGGTCGACGCCGTTTCATTGGCCAATCGTTCGCCCAAACAGGGTCGATGGACGTTATGCGCATGGCCCGCTACTGCGTACCGCCGTATAAAACCGACGTCCCGAAACGAAACCAATTGACCCAGGCGACAAATTAGTTAGATGCGGAAAGGTTGCGGACGGTTCTTGACGTTTGGTAAATATTAGTTGTGTTGATTGAGAAAACATGTTTACCAATACTAACTGCTTTGAACTTTGCCCTCGATCTGATAACACCGACATTAGAATAACGCCCCCTTTTTTCCTGGTAGGCAAGAAGTATTTCGTTGAGGTCTCTTGAGTCTAAAGGAAGGTCAACAGATCACCAGCATACTTTTCCAGTAAGAATTCAGAAATCCGTCAGAATGCAGAGAGACAATCGCAGCCGGAGTAATAGCAGCATCCGGAGTATGGCGTCCAATTCGAGCGACGTCGACACATCCGAGTTTGAGGACAACTCAGAGTTTTCGCCCGATTCGGATGATAACGACATTGGATCGCGTCACGAAGACGATATCCAAGTAAGTAAAACGAAGACCCATATTTCCAAGTCGTTAAATAACTAATTTTTATTGTAAAAAAAAAGACAAAGAAAACAGTTGTAGTGAAGAAAGAACCAACGTCATCGTCAGGGCGTTCTAGTCACGAAGACTCGGAAGGAATCAAGGCAGAGAGTCCTTCAACTGGATCGAGTTCTACTTCTTTGCATTTCCGAAAGCGGTTGCATCCCTCCAAGTCTCGGGCGCAACAATCGCAATCAACCCCACCTCTTGGAGGACGTGTTACGCAAAGGACGACGACTTCTGAAGAATCCGGCCGGCCGTTGATAGTCTTCCCCCGCAAAACTTTCAGCAACAGCCGTGAACGTTGGCGCCAGCAAAATGTCAGTGGTGCGTTCGCTGAACTCCGGAAACTTGTGCCAACTTATCCACCAGAGAAAAAATTGAGCAAGAACGAGATCCTCCGTCTGGCCATCAAATATATCCGACTCCTTAGCAACGTCTTGGAGTGGCAGAAACAGCAAGAAAATTCACTTGGCCAACAAACTATCAAACAACAGCCAACTGTAGTAATCCACCGGCGTCTGGCTCGTAATAATCATCAACTAACCAGCAACGAAACTAACAATGACCCTGATCATTTCGATCCTTGTGATCTTACAGTTCTCATTGATCGTCACAATTCCTCGCTAATGTAGATTATTCAAAGAAGGCCCTTGTTGTTTTTTTTCAGTTTTCCTTGAAAATTATTTGTTGTCTGTTGTCTTTGTATACTTTGTCGCGACTCGTCGATTTATCTGTCGCCAGTGTAAACTTAATTGAAGTACACGATACAAAACGACTGAATTGATCTAACCAGTAATCTGTGTATTTGTAACTGAAATCAAACAAATTTTTTACTCGAAAGAAAGAAAATGTCAGTAAATTGCGCGATTTAATCAACGTAAGATTCGTTGGTGTTCAACGGGCACGTTTCTTCATGGCGCATCAACTGGGCCAAAGATGGCATGACTTTGCGGCAATGCGTGCAAATCAGTCGTTTGCCTGTATGGATGCGTAAATGAGCGTACAGAGTTGTCTTGTGCGGAAACGTCTTGTCGCAGTGTTCACAACTGTAGGGTCGTTCACCTAAAATTCAAGTCATTACAATTGACTGAGTCAAATGAAGACCAACTCCACCGAAATAATTACCCGTGTGAACAACCAAATGGGCCGTCAGGTGCTGTTGCTGTTTAAAGGCACTGGAACATTGGTCGCATTTGTAAGGCCTCTCTCCCGTATGCGTTCGCATATGCTGTTCCATCGACGGTTTGTGCGAAAATGTTTTGTCACAATGTTGGCATTTCAGCGGTTTGTCTCCCAGATGGATTCCCTATAAGCAAGTGGGCAAGAAATTAACACCATTAGAACCAAAGTTGTTTGTTCTTCAAAATACTTTGATATGATAGTCGAGTGCAGATCGCGATTTGAAGACCTTATCGCAAAAATCACAAGTACATGGACCTGTGTCAACGGGAGCAACTTTCGGATACTTTTTCTTAACAGCATCGGGATTCGAATGCTTATGCACGTGAAAATCGAAATTTGCTTTGTTCGTGAACACTTTGGGACAGCTTTGACATGCATATACCTGTTATCATAACAAAGCGTATTTTTTTTTTATATTTGCATTTTTGCAGCCAAGATATGAATTTGAACCCACCGATTCAGGATGTTGGCTTTTGCGGTGAAGAGTGAGCTCTTTAATCGATGGAAACGTCTCAGTGCAGGTTGGGCAAGGTAAAGCGGGAGTCTCTCCAGTATGCTTTGCCCGATGCAGCATCAAAAAGAGATCCAATTTAAATGTCATAGAGCAAAAATCACACTTCAGACGGGGTAGTGAATCCCTCGAACCGTCACCTTCAACCAATCCGGCACTTAGCCTCTTTTCGTGTACTTTGAGGTGAGTTGCGTATGTAGTTCTTTGCCTAAAACATCGGCCGCAAACCGTACATTTGTACTGCCAATAAGAAGTGGAAAGTAGTTATTTCGATGAAGGTCGCGGTTTCAAAAGAATTCCATACCGGTTTCTCGCCTGTGTGAGTACGTATATGTTTAATCAGCACGGGTTTTAGTCGAAAGGCCTTGTCACAGTATCGACAGACGTGCGGCTTCTCACTTGAATGAAGTGACATGTGGCGATTCAGGTAACGGGCGAAGCGGAATGACCGTCCACATTGCTCGCACAAATGATTGCCAGGGACCGCCTTGTGTTGTCGAAGTTGGTGAGCTCGTAACTGACCTAGAGGAAGGAAAGAGTATTAAAAAAAACAAAAAAAACAAAGAAGTAAGTTTATCCTACTACTCGAATTATTACCTTTAAGGACGAAAGTGCGCCCGCATTCGTCACACAAATGGTTTCTCTCTTCGGTGTGCAGAATTATCATATGGCGTTTAAGCCAGCTTTTCTTCACAAGCTTGTTGCATACAGAGCAGGGTACTTTTTGTTCTACGAACACAAGATCATATATAGTCTTAGAAATTAAACCACAAACCATTTAGTAAATGGATGGAAGAACTGTACCCAAATCTTTGTTGGGAGACGACGGGATGGGTCGCTCAGTCGCCTGTTTCTTCTTAGGCCGTTGGTAGTCAGGGTCGATCTCATGAGCTTCGTCTTTCATACTTTGACATATATCGAGCAGCTGGGCGGCTCGGCGCTTCAAGGTGTCAATCTCTTCAGTATAGGACTGGATTCGATATTTCATACGATTTTTTCGACGTTGCTCGGCGATGACCAGTTGGACGGCACGATTCAAATCTTCCATGTCAGTGGCCAACTCGTTTCGATTAGAGCACTCGTTGTCAACAGGTCCTGGCGTTTCACCAAATGAATAATTGTGTTCTACTGAAAGCCGAGAGATCATTTGGTCTGGGCTGAGATACGAGAGTGGATGGTCCTCGAAAAGGGTCTCCGATTCTTTGTTGACAACTAATTCTCCCATTGTGCAGATGTGAACTTTACCATTGACTTGGTGGATCGAATCGATTCTGATTCCCGACAGAGTCATGTTGCCTTGAGAACAAAGACCAGTCATTCTTTCAGTAGGTCTTTCTTGGTAAGTACGGACCGGTTTCTTCTCAAAATAGGACGGGACGAAGATATGGCCCATAACAGAAGTTTCAGCTGGTTCAGAGAAAGATGAATCTACAATGCTGGACATGCTACGTTCTTTGTACAATGTGTAGGCACCAGGGACGTCGTAAAAACCGGAAAGGATCTTGCGGTAGTGAACAAGTCTAGCTGTTTCATCGACTGAATTTGAGTTCTTCAAAAGCGGGATGTGAACTACTGTTGGCGGAAGAAAGACGCTACTAGGTTGGGTGACTGTTTTTTCCGCAAAACTTTTAATCAAACCAGTTTGCGCAAAATGGATCGAAGGAGGATCGAGAATATGTTTATTTTTAGATTGCGGAGCGTCGATGTTTCGGTGTAGGACCCTAATTAAACTTTGCTGGAATGATGTGCTCTGTTCCAGATGGGTAACAGTTGGTTCTGGGGTTCTTGTCAAGCTAGCGTTTCTTGATTTGCTGATACTTGCTGTTTTATTTTCCAAAACTGCATGTCGTTCGCCACCAGTCTGTATCCAGAGGTGAATATTCTTTTCTTTTATGGCTGCGTTTCCAGTGATGTTAGAAACCTGTGGCGTCACACTTGTTTGTGTGCCAGACATAGGTAGCTTTGGGGCTAACATCCGCAGCTTATTGAGGTGCTGTGTTTTAGTCGCAACCTCATCTGACAACGAAACAGATTTTCCAGTGGTGTTAGAAACCTGTGGCGTCACACTTGTTTGCGTGACAGGCATAGGTAGCTTTGGGGCTAGCAACCGTAGCTTATTGGGGCGCTGTGTTTTAGTCGGAATCTCGTCTGACAACGAAACAGACGACAAAATTTTGATTCCAAGTCCATCGGTTTTATCGACGCTGGACTCGCTAGTAGCATTTTCGGTTCTCACAACTTTTTCGAGGTCGTTCGAGGCGTTCTTTTTGTTTGGATCTCTTATACAGAAATCCCTCAGTAATTTTTCGACATGAACCTATCAGTTTACAAAATACTGTTTAATTAAAATATAGTTTATCATTAGATTAGATATGAAATCAAACAAACCTTGTCGCGTTCGGAAAATTCGAGTGTTCCCGTGTAAATATATTCGACGACTGAACGAAGGGAGTTATACGAATAACCAACAACAGAGATTCGGACATCTTCCTCAACTAGTAAACACTCGCGAAACAAAGCAGCAAATATGGGGCTAGCAGCCGCCAAAATACTACATAAGGCAGAGATGAAAGCATACCAATTAGGTTAAATATTTGAGGGAAAACGTCTGTGATAATCTTACGTTCGATTGGCGGTTATGTTACGAAATGGTTCTCTATCATCCAGATAGTTTTCAGGAGTGCCAACACATGTGAAAATCACGTCAGCGAAGCTTTCTCGTCGATACCATTCCAACAACAGTCGTTCAAAACAAGAAGCGTGCCCTTTGCCGACTATTCGTACTCGTTTGATCTTTTTTTCCATTTTGAATTGCCGGTGTCAATAGAGCGCATACAGATACAAACAGAACGTGCAACTCCCACAGTGATCAACTAGAGCGAGAACGAAGAACAAGGTATT
>JACCDP011373201.1_pt1 | contig 17332 bp, 16 predicted proteins | sample 7445841 | NCBI WGS metagenome assembly JACCDP01 (sample SAMN15323441, study PRJNA562643) | freshwater metagenome | isolation source: river surface water | place: USA:Blue River Watershed | collected 2017-08-17 | reverse complement strand
CGGGCCATGACGCGGATGTGGCGCTCACGGCACAGGGCGTCGAAATCCCGCACAGTGCAGAAGTGGATGTTCGGGGTGTCGTACCACTGATAAGGCATGAAATTGGACACCGGCATGCGGCCCTTAAGGCTGAGGTAGACGCGGCTGCGCCAGTTGCCGAAATTGGGGAAGGTCACGATGACCTTGTGACCGATGCGCAGCATCTCCTCGATCAGCACGTCCGGGTAACTCACTGCCTGCAGTGTCTGCGTGAGCAGCACGGTGTCGAAACTCTTGTCGCAGAAATTCGCCAGGCTCTTGTCCAGATCCTGCTGGATCACGTTCACGCCTTTCTCGAGACAGGCGTGGATATTGCGCTCGTCGATCTCCAGGCCGAGTTCCGAGACACCCTTCTCGCGTTTGAGGTACTGCAGCAGACTGCCATCGCCGCAGCCCAGATCCAGCACGCGGCTGCCAGGTTCGATCCAGTGTTGAATGATGTCCAGATCGGGACGCATCAGCCGTTCACCTCGTCACTCACGCGGGCCAGATAGGTGCTCAGCGCCTGCATGTAGCGCGGCACCGGCAGCAGGAAGGCGTCGTGGCCCTGATCCGCCTCGATCTCCAGATAGCTTACCGGCTTGCGGGCCTTGAGCAGGGCGTTGACGATCTCGCGCGTGCGTTCGGGCGGAAAGCGCCAGTCGGAACTGAAGGACATCAGCAGGAAACGGCACTGGCTGTGCTCGAAGGCCTTCGCCAGATCGCCGTCGTAATCGACCGTCGGGTCAAAATAGTCCAGCGCCTTGGTCATCAACAGATAGGTGTTGGCGTCGAAGCGCTCCGAGAAGCGTTCGCCCTGATAATGCAGATAGCTTTCCACCTGGAAGTCCACATCCAGTCCGAAACTGAGCTTGCCGGAGCGCAGGTCGCGGCCGAAGTTGCTCTTGATGGTCTCGCTGGGCACTTCATCGGCGTTCTTGCCGAATTTCTCGCGCATGGCGCTGTCCGACAGGTAAGTGATGTGGCCGACCATGCGCGCCAGCATCACGCCCTTCTTGGGATAGGTGCCATGTTCCAGATAGCGTCCCTCGTGGAAGTGCGGGTCGGCTGTGATGGACTGGCGCGCCACTTCGTTGAAGGCGATGTTCTGCGCGGAAAGTTTCGGCGCCACGGCGATCATGATGGCGTGACGCAGGCGCTCGGGATAGCTGATGGACCAGCGCATCACCTGCATGCCGCCCAGGCTGCCGCCGATCACCGCAGCCCATTGCGCGATGCCCAGGCGATCCATGAGTCGGGCCTGGCTGTTTACCCAGTCCCGGACCGTCACCACCGGGAAATCGGGGCCGTAGAACGTGCCCGTCTCGGGGTTGATGGACGTGGGGCCGGTGCTGCCCGCGCAGCCGCCCAGGTTGTTCAGGCACACCACGAAGAACTTGCTCGTGTCGATGGGTTTGCCCGGGCCGATGCAGTTGTCCCACCAGCCCGGCTTGGTGTCGGTGTCCTTGTGATAGCCGGCGGCATGATGATCGCCCGACAGCGCGTGACACACCAGGATGGCATTGGAGCGCGCGGCATTGAGCGTGCCGTAGGTTTCCACCATCAGGTCATAGGCGGCAATGCGCTTGCCGCTGCGCAGCACGAGCGGTTCGTCGAAGTGCAGGCATTGCGGCGTGACGAGGCCGACGGAATTTTCGGGGAAGGGGCTGGGCATGTCAGTGTCTGGGGCGATCCTGCGTCGTGGTCAGCGCGGCAGGCGCCCGCAGCGCGAGGCCTGCGGGCAGATCCTGCGGCTGCGCGATCATGACGCGCTTCTGCCGGCTGTTGTCTCCACTCATGATGTGAACCCTGTCCTGGGGCACCTTGAACTGCCTTGCCAGGAACTTTATCAGATGCTGGTTGGCCTTGCCGTCCACCGGCGCGGCGGTGATGCGGATCTTCAGGCGCCCGTCCACCACCTCGGCGAAGCCGTCCTGGGCGGCACGCGGCTGCAGGCGGCACAGCAGGATCAGCGCATCGTCCTGCCAGCTGTACCAGGCTGCCGTGTCATCCGTCACCGCGTTCAGATTCCCAGCACCACACGCGCGTTCACCCCCACCGGGTCGATGAACAGCATGCGGATGATCTGCAGGCCGAGAAACACGAAGATCGGCGACAGGTCCAGTCCGCCCATGGACGGCAGCAGACGGCGGAACGGTTCCATGACCGGCTCGGTGAGCTGACGCACCAGCATCAGGGCCGGATGCCCGCTGTAGGGCGCGATGAAGCTGGCGATGATGGAGATCATCATGGCCCAGAAATAGATGTTGAGGATGAAGGACAAAAGGCCCACGACAGACCAGGTGATGACGAGGCCGGCGCCGGGCACCGCGAAGCCGCTGGTGGTGATCAGCAGGAAGGTGCAGACGCACTGCGCCACCAGGGCCAGGATCAGCGAGGCGAAGTCGAGCCCGCGATACCCCGGAATGACGCGGCGGAAGGCACGCACGGCCGGGTCCGTCACCCGCACTATGGCCTGGGTGAAGGGGTTGTAGAAGTCGGCCCGCGCCACCTGCAGCATGAAGCGCAGCAGCACGGCCAGCACATAAAGGCCGCCCAGTGTGTTGACCAGAAGATAAGCGACGTTGCCGAAAGCACCCATAGATCTCTCTCACCAGTGATTGTGTGTCAGCCTGCCAGTTCCACGGAACGCTTCTGCGCGGCGAACAGCGCCTGTTCTACCACGGCGCGAAAGTCGGCGCTCTCGAAACTGCGGATGGCGGCCTCGGTGGTGCCGTTGGGCGAGGTCACGCGGCGGCGCAGCTCGTCCGGAGCCACATCACTGCCGCTGGCCAGTTTCGCGGCCCCCAGGGCGGTCTGCAGGGTCAGCTGCCGCGCCAGTTCGGGCGCGAGGCCCATGCGCACGCCGGCCTGTTCCATGGCTTCCATCAGCAGGAAGAAATAGGCGGGGCCACTGCCGGAGAGCGCCGTGACGGCGTTGATGTCGTCTTCACTGGCCAGCCAGACACTCACGCCCACGGCGGCCAGGATGGCTTCGGCCAGGGCGGCCTGGGCCGGGCTGGTATGGGCATTCGCATAGAGCCCCGTGGCGCCTTCGAGCACCAGTGCCGGGGTGTTGGGCATGCAGCGCACGATGGCGCGTTCGTTGCCGAGCCAGGCCTGCAGACTGCGCAGCGGGATGCCGGCAGCGATGGAGATGATGAGCGCACCGCTCTGGAGTGACGGGCGCAGGGCCGCACAGACCTCGGCCATGCCTTGCGGCTTGACCGCCAGCACGACGACGTCGGCCGTGGCGGCGATGTCCGCCATGCTGCCGGTGCGAATGCCGCACTCCTGCTGCAGTTGCGTCAGCTTGGCGGCGTCGAGGTCACAGGCGGCGATGTGCTGCCCGGGCACGCCCTTGGCGACCAGGCCGCGAATGAGGCTGCCGGCCATGTTGCCCGCGCCGATGAAAGCGATCCTGCTGTTGTTCACGTGTGTCTCCAGAGAAGCCCGCGGACGCGCCTGCGTGCTGGTGTGCAAATGGCGGCCATTCTAGCCCAACTGCTGGAAAGGAGGCACCCCGGGCCGACATTCTTGTGTTGCGGTGAGTGGCGACAAGCTGCGACATCTTGCCGCATTGCCACAAGTTCCGCGCTCACTAAACTGGCGCGGCTGTGCAACAGCTCGGCACCCCACGAACATCCGGAGATAGTTTCAACATGCTGCAACGCAAGCGTCTGGTTCGCGACATCACCTCTGCCCTCACTCTCATGGCGGCCTGTGCCGCTCAGGCCCAGAACGAACCTGTCGTCGAGGAGGTAGTGGTCTGGGGCAGCGAAACCCAGAGCCGCGCGTCGACGTCTCATCCCAGCAGTCTGCTCACGCAGCAGGATCTTGTCAGCATCAATGTGGCAACGACGGAAGATGTGGTGAAGTTCGAGCCAAGCCTCGTCATTCGCCGCCGCTTCATCGGCGACTCCAATGGCACCATGGGCATGCGTGGCTCCAACATGTTCCAGACTTCCCGCTCGATGGTCTTTGCCGACGGTGTGCCGCTGCACTACCTGCTGCAGTCGCGCTGGAACGGCGCACCCCGCTGGACCATGGTCTCTGCCAGCGAGATCGCTCAGGTCGAGGTTCTCTATGGGCCCTTCTCGGCAGAATTCAGCGGCAACTCCATGGGCGGGGTGGTGCTTATCGAGTCGGCGATCCCGCAGGAGCGTGAATTCCATTTCGACAGCTCCTACTTCTCGCAGGATTTCAGCGCGTATGGCTTCGACGACACCGTGACCGGCCACAAGGCCTTCCTGTCCTATGGCGACAAGTTCGGGGATACCAGCGTGTATCTGTCCTACAACCGCCTGGACAGCGAGTCGCAGCCGCAGACTTTCTATTTTGGTGCCAATACCTCGGCTGCCTCTGTCGCCGCCGTCACCGGGGGCATCGTCGACAATGACGAGCGCTCTGTCTCGCGTCTGTGGTTTGGCGACACGGGCGTGCAGGACACGCTGACAGACAACTACAAGCTCAAGATTGGTCAGGACTTCGGTGACTGGCAGGCCTTGTTGAATGTGGCCTACGAAGACCGCTTCAACGGTTCCAACAGCCCGAACAGCTATCTTCGCAATGCGGCAGGCAACACGGTCTGGAGTGGCAACGTGGTCCAGAACGGCTGGAAGAACAATGTCCCTGCGGCGCGCATGGGGGTGTCCGAGCAGGAGCGAGACAGCCTGTCCCTGGGGCTGCGACTGCGCGGTCCCGTGGCGCAGGGTGTGGTGCTTGAAGCCAATCTGAACCAGTTCGAAATCCTGCGTGACGAGAACAGGCTCTCTCTGGCCAACCCGGCGGACCCGGTCTATACCGGCGCAGGAGAAGTGACGCAGTTCGGCGACACCGGCTGGAAGAGTGCTGAAGCCAAGTTGTTCTTCGATGAACTGCCGCTTGACGGCCTCGGTCTGATCGTTGGCGCAAGACATGATGCCTACGAGCTGAACATGGATGTGTTCAGTGCACGCAATCACCGAGTCGGCGACTTCAATCGCTTCTCCAGTCGCAGTGGCGGGGAAACCCGCATGGAGGCGCTGTTCGCGCAGTTGAACTGGGATATCAATGCACGCTGGGATGCCGGTCTCGGGCTGCGCTGGGAATCCTTCGAGAGCAGCGGCGGGTATTTCTCGCGCGATGTCGCCAGCACTCCGCAGTTTGATCTCGTGTCCGTCCCCGAGACCTCCCGCCGTGAAGTGTCGCCCAAGTTCTCCCTCGGCTATCAGGCCAGTGAGACGTGGCGCTTTGCCTGGGCGCTGGGTCAGGCTTACCGCTTCCCCATCGTCGAGGAGCTGTTCAGTCAGTATTCCGCCTATAACGCTGTCAGCGTGGCCAACCCGGAGCTGCAGCCCGAAGACGGTCTGCACCAGAACCTCATGATCGAGCGCCAGGTTGCGGGGGGCTATCTGCGCGTGAATGTGTTCCAGGAGAACATCAAGGATGTGATCGAGTCCCAGTCGGAGACACTGCCTGGGGGGCTGACCGTGCGTACCTTCATCCCAGTGGACGAGATAGAGACCTTTGGCATCGAGTTCATCGCCAACATCGACGACGTGCTGATTCCGAATCTGGACATGCGCTTCAACGTGGTGAATACCGATTCCGAGATTGTGAAGAATCGTCCCGATCCGAGCATCGAAGGCAATGTGTATCCCCGTATGCCCGAGTGGCGCGGCAATCTGCTGTTGACCTACAATTTCAGCAGTCGCTGGAACGCTGGATTGAACTATCAGTACGCCAGTGACAGTTTCGGTCGCAATGACAACCTCGATCGTGAGGATGGCGTCTACGGCGCACAGGACGGATTCAGCCGAGTCGGGCTGAAGTCTGATTACAACTTCGCCAATGGTCTCAAGCTGGGACTCGGCATTGACAATCTCACGGATGAAGTTGCCTACGTGGCTCATCCATGGCCGGGAAGAACCTTGTATGCGAATGTCTCCTACGATTTTTGAACGATTTGGCCTGGGGCTGCTGGCGCTGCTGTTCTGGCTGAGCACTCCTGTGCAGGCCGAGAGCTGCGAGACTGTGCGGGCGGCACAGAGCTCTCCTCAGATAAGTGTTCACTGTGGCGGCGCGCCGAGCGCCGTGTTTGATGCCGATGGCCACCTCTGGGTGGCCTTTGTGCTTGACAAGCATGTCTATGTCACGCGTTCCAGTGACGAAGGGGCGAGCTTTGCCGAGCCTGTGCGGGTCAATGCCGAGCCGGAGGACGCTGAATTCAACGGCGAGAATCGCCCGAAGATCGTCGTGGCCCCGGATGGCACCGTGATGCTCTCCTGGACCACCAAGACCTCCAGCCAGTTCACCGGCGAGATCCGCTTCAGCAGGTCTGTCGATGGTGGGCGCAGTTTCGAGACGCCGCGCACAATCAATGACGATGGTCTGCATACCGGCCATCGATTCGACAGTCTCTTCCTGACAGAGTCAGGCAAGCTTTACCTGACCTGGATCGACAAGCGCGACATGGAAGCGACGCTGGCACGCGACGAGGCGTATCCCGGCGCAGCGATCTACTACACGGTGTCCTCGGACATGGGCGCCAGCTTCATGCCGAATGTGAGGGTGTCCCATAACAGCTGCGAGTGCTGTCGCATCGCCGTGGCGCCGCATGGCAAGGACAACGTGGCCATTCTGTGGCGGCAGATCTTCGACGACCACATTCGTGATCACGCCATCGCCGTGCTGAGTCCGCAGGGACTGGTGAGCGAGTTGTCGCGTGCCACCGTGGACGACTGGTATATCGATGCCTGCCCGCATCACGGGCCGAGCATGGTGGCGGCGGACGAGCCGGGCCAGTACCACATGAGCTGGTTCAGCGCGGGCAATCTGCATGCAGGCATCCACTACGCACGCTACGATCTTGGCGCCGACATGCCGGCCGACCTTATCAAGGTGGACGGCACGCCAGGTGCCGGGCATCCTTCTCTCGCCTTGCACGACGGGACGCTGTACCTGGTGTGGAAGGGCTTCGACGGCATGTCCACCCCCCTGCAGCTGATGCAGTCGCAGGATGACGGGCGCAGCTGGTCGGCCGCGCAGACGCTGATGTCAACGAGTCAGGGCAGTGATCACCCCCTGCTGATCACCTCGCCACGCGGGGTATTTCTGAGCTGGTACAGCGAGGAGTTCGGGTATGTCTTCAAGGAGTTGTCCAATGATTGATGCTGCACTCCCGCGCTTGGTGCTGGGCGCCGTCCTGTCTCTCGTCGCGGTACAGGGCGTCCATGCCGACAATATCCAGGATTTCGGGCCCCAGACTTTCGCGCAGATCAAGTCGCAACATGCGGGCAAACCCTTCATCGTCAGCCTGTGGTCCGTGGATTGTGCGCCCTGCCGTGTGGAGCTGGACATGCTGGGCAAGCTGAGGCAGGCCGATGTCGATTTTCCGCTGGTAGTCATCTCCACCGATTCCATCGACAAGCGAGAGGAAGCTGTCGACATCCTGCAGGGTTACGGCCTGGACGGAGTTCCCACCTGGATGTTCGCGGATACCTTCGTGGAGCGTTTGCGCTTCAGCATCGATCCGCAGTGGTATGGCGAGCTGCCGCGCAGTTACTTCTTCGCGCCAGACCACAGCATGAAAGCGCACAGCGGCATTCTGACGGCGGACAAGCTGGCAGAGTTCTTCCCGTATTGATCCGTCAATCCGGCAGAGCCACGACCACGGCGGACGCTTCGAGGGATGCCGAGGCCATGCGACCCACATGCAGGCCGGCCCCTTGCGCGAAGTAGCCCACCAGCTGCTGCCCGCAGTTAAGCAACAGGCTCGCTTCCCGGGTGCTGTTGCTGCAGCGTGACACCGTGCCGCTGAGCAGATTCAACCCTTCCCGCATGGCTGTCTGTGGCGCCACGACCACGGCCGCCGCCTTGCACAAGGCCAGCACCGGCAAGCCCGGGCGCAGGGCCAGCAACTCCACGCTCTCGCGCGACAGGCGGGCCTGCAATGGGGTGCCATCGGGCAATGCCAGTGTCACCTGCTGCAAGCCCTTGCCCTTGCCCACGGCCGTCACCGTGCAGCGCAGCTGATTGCGCATGCTGGTGCGCAGGCCGAGCGTCAGCGGCGCACGTTCGCTGCCGTCGAGTTCCCGGCTCAGGGCGCTGCGCGCACTCTGCAGACGGTCGGCGGCCTGCAGCAGATCGATGCCGGCCTGGGTGAGCCGCGCCCCGCCGCCGCCGGCGCCGCCGACCACTTTCTCCAGCAGGGGCGTGCCCGCCAGATTGGTCAGTGTCTCCAGGGCCTGCCAGGCAGCCTTGTAGCTGACACCCGCCCCTCGCGCAGCCGCGGAGATCGAGCCGGCGGCGGCGATGCGGCGCAGGATGTCGAGCCGTTTGTCGGCGTGGCGATCACTGAGGGCGTCGGGACGGACGGAATTCTTCTCGCTCATGTTGAACTTGGCACTCTGGGCGTCTATGCTACCGCTATTCAAAAAATGAATAGCGGGTAATCTCTCTAATGGTGGTCAACTCTCGCAGGTCTGCATCTTCCTTTGGCGTGCGGCAGTCTAGCACGCCGTCTATCTCCGGCAGCAGAGCGCTGCCCGGCGCTCTTCCCCTTGCCGCACTGCCCGCTGCCATCGTGCTGGCGCTGGCCGCCTGGAGTGCCCCGTCTGCCCTGGCGGCCGAGGCGTCCAGTGCTGTCAGTGACAGTATCGTCGAGATCACCGTCAGCGCCCGCCGGCGCGACGAGAATCTGCAACGGGTGCCGGCCGCCGTCTCGGTGCTGCAGGGCGACCTGCTGGAGCGCGCGTACACGGTGAACACCCGACAGCTCAGCGAGCTGATTCCTTCGCTGTATTACAACTCGGCCAATCCGCGCAACACCGCCTACACCCTGCGCGGGCTCGGGTCCAACTCGCTGTCCATCAGTGCTGCCAATGACGGCATCGAGCCTGGCGTGGGCTTCTACATGGACCAGGTCTACCACGCGCGGCCTGCCACGGCCGCGTTTGATTTCACCGACATCGAGCGCGTGGAGGTGTTGCGCGGGCCGCAAGGCACGCTGTTCGGCAAGAACACCACCGGCGGCGCCCTTCATGTGCTGAGCCGCCTGCCGAGCTTCACGCCCGAAGCGGCCGGCGAGTTGAGCGTGGGCGAGAACGGCTGGCAGCAGGCGCGCGGCTCGGTCTCCGGCCCCCTGGGTGAGCGCCTGGCGGCGCGGCTGTCCGTGCAGGGCACGCAGCGCGACGGCCTGCTGCACAACGTGCGTACCGGCAACGACCTGAACACCGTGGACAATTACGCCGTGCGCGGCCAGTTGCTGTGGCAGCCCTCTCCAGCACTGTCCCTGCGGCTGACAGCCGATGCTTCCGACCTCGCGTCCGTCTGCTGCACGCAGAGCTTCCTTCGCGTCGGCACCAGCCTGCGCAGCCCGGCGCGGCAGTTTCCCGCGCTGGCGGCGGGGCTCGGCTATGAGCCGCCCAGTCGCGATGTCCACGACCGGCTGAGCGACATCGATATGGAGCCCATGATCGACACCCAGGACGGCGGCGTGTCGCTCATCAGCGACTGGGAACTGGAGGGTGGCACACTGACTTCTGTCTCGGCCTGGCGCTACTGGGACTGGGACGTCGGCAATGATCGCGACTACACGGGCATCCCGATCCAGCTTGTGCAGCGCATTCCGTCGCGTCAGGACCAGTACAGCCAGGAGTTGCGCTATGCCTCGGATGCCACGCAGCGCCTGCGTCATGTCAGCGGGCTGTACTGGTTCAAGCAGGATATCGGCGGCAGCCCCACCAGCGTGTACGGCCCTGAGGCGGCGTACTGGCTGCTCAATCAGGCGAACTTCACGGTGCCGCTGTCGCGAAATCTGCTGGATGGCTATGCCCAGACCGGCCGCTCGCAGTTCGAGATGCGCAGCCGTGCGGCCTTCGCCGAGGCCAACTACGACCTGACGCCCGCGCTGGCGGCCACGCTCGGGCTGCGCTACACCCACGAGGACAAGCGCGGGCACTACGCGACCCAGGTGAGCGGCGGCCCGGATCTGAGCGGCCTGCCGGCGGCCAGCCGCAATGAGCTGACGCGCGCGCGGCTGTCGATCTTCCGGCCGCAGAAATACAGCGCGCAGGATGCCCAAGGGAATCTGTCCGGCCGCGCGAACCTGGCCTGGCAGGTCGATGATGCGCTGCTCACTTATGTCAGCGCGGCCTATGGCTACAAATCCGGGGGGCTCAACATGTCGGGCCTGCCGCTGGATGCGGCGAACCGGCCGGCGCTCGCCACGGCCATCATAGACGACGAACGCAACACCACGCTGGAGCTGGGCGTCAAATCCACGCTGCTGCAGGGGCGCGCCACGCTGAACCTGGCCGCATTCCACACCCGGGTGCGCGACTATCAGACCAATGTGGTGTCCAGTCTGGAGACGGCCGCCCTGCGTTCCTATCCGGCCAATGTGCCCGAGGTGCGGGTGCGCGGCCTGGAAGCCGACCTGCTTGCCTCACCTTTGGACGGGCTTAGCCTGCGTGCCTCCCTGGCCTATGCCGATGGGCAGCACCGGGACTACCCGGCCGGGCCCTGTCCGCTGGAAGTGCAGACGGCCGGCACCGCGGCCTGCAATCTGAGTGGCACGCCCCTGCCCGGGTTGTCGCGCTGGGTCGGCTCGATCGTCGTGGACTACCGCCTGCCGCTGGGCAGCGGTGAACTGGTGTGGCATCTCGATGCGCTGGCCCGCAGTGGCTACAACAGCGACACCGCCGGCTCGCGCTACACGGCGATTGCCGGCCACGCCCTCGCCAATGCCAGTGTCGGCTTCCAGTTCCAGAACGGCTGGTTCGTGGATGTCTTCGCCCGCAATCTGTTCGACCGCGAGTATCTGAGCGCCCTGACCGTGCAGACGGGCAACTCCGGCTTGATTCTCGGGCAGCCTGGCGATCCGCGCTTGCTGGGGGTGTCGCTGCGCGTGCGCTGGTGAGGCATACTGCGCGCCACAACAGGAGCGCATCATGCAGAGCAAATCCCACTGGGAAAGCGTCTATATCAACAAGGCCGCCACGCAGGTCAGCTGGTTCCAGGAGCATGCCGAGAAGTCCCTGCAGCTGATCACCCAGCATCGACCGCCGCCCGCGGCTTCTGTCATCGACGTCGGCGGCGGTGCCTCCACGCTGGTGGATGATCTGCTCGACGCGGGTTACCGGCAGGTGAGTGTGCTGGATCTGTCCGGCGCGGCCATTGCCACCGCCCGCACTCGGCTGGGTGATCGCGCCACACAGGTGCAGTGGCTGGAAGCCGATGTGCTGACCGCCGTGCTGCCGGCGGAGGCCTTCGATGTCTGGCACGATCGCGCCGTGTTTCATTTCCTCACCAGTGCCGAGGAGCGCGAGACCTATGTGCGGCAGGTGCTGCATGCGGTGAAGCCGGGTGGCATGGTGATCGTCGCCACCTTTGCGGAAGATGGCCCCACCCAGTGCAGCGGGCTGCCCGTCATGCGCTACAGCGCCTCCGGCCTGCACGACGAGTTCGGTGCCCCCTTCGAACTGCTCGGGCACGAAAAGGAAACCCATCACACGCCCGCCGGCAACGAGCAGAAATTCGTCTACTGCTTCTGCCGCAGGAAGGAGGCCTGATGGCTGCCCACGAATCCCGCATCACCATCCACATGGCCGCCAGTCTCGACGGCTACATCGCCCGCCGCGACGGCAGCGTCGAGTGGATGGAAACCAGCACCGAATACGCCGCCGGCGAGACCCTCGACCCAGCCTGGGTCGAGACCTTCCTGCAGGGCATCGACTGTTATGTGATGGGCTCGCGCACCTACGAGACGGCGCTGCACTTCGAGGCGCAGGGCTTCGGCTGGGCCTATGGCGAGAAGCCCGTGCACGTGCTCACCCATCGCGAGTTGCCCTGCTCGCGCAGCACGGTGCGTTTCTTCCAAGGCGATCTGGCCACGCTGCTGCAGGTACTGCGGGCGCGGCATCGCGCGATCTGGTGCGTGGGCGGCGGGGCGCTGGCCGGCGAGTGCGTGCGTCGCGGGCTGGCTGACGAATTGCGCTACTCCATCCTGCCCGTGCTGATCGGCGACGGCATTGCCTTCTTCGACCGCCTGGAGCAGGACGTCGCCCTGCAGCTGACCGAAGTCAGGGCCTACAAGAGCGGCACTGTGGCGCTGCGCTACGACATCCTGCCGGCAGCCGCCAAGTCCTCCTGATTCGCGTGCCCCCGCTGCGCACCGCCACTGAGTGAATTCATGACCGATCTTTCCTACTGGCTGCTGTTTCTCTCCGCCGCCATGGCCTTGAACCTGTCCCCCGGCCCCGACCTGTTCTTCGTGCTCTCGCGCACGCTGGCCCATGGTCCCCGGGTGGGCATGGCCGCGGTGAGCGGTGTGTGCAGCGGCGCCATGGTGCATGTGGTGGCGGCGGCACTGGGTCTGTCGCTGCTGCTCAGCGCCGCGCCCTGGCTGTTCACCGGGCTCAAGTATGTGGGCGGCGCCTATCTCGTGTATCTCGGCGTCGGCATGTGGCGCTCGGCGGGGGCGGCGCTGTTGCCACGGCCCGAAGCGGCGCGGCGCACCACTGCCATGCAGACGTTCTGGCAGGGCGTGCTGGTCGATGTGCTGAACCCCAAGGTGATCCTGTTCTTCATCGCCTTCCTGCCGCAGTTCGTGCGCGAGGGCCACGGCAGCGCCACAGCGCAATTGCTGCTGTTGGGCACCTTGGTGGTATGCGGCGCGTTTGTGGTGGAAGCGCTGGCGGTGCTGGCGGCGGATCGCCTGACCGCCTGGCTGCGCACGCAGGCGCGGGTGGCCTGCGTGCTGGAGCGCGGCCTCGGCGTGGCCATGATCGCGCTGGGGGTGCTGCTGGCGTTGGCGGTGTTGTGAGAGCTACTGCGCGGAGCAGCGACTGGCTGTCAGACGCACACCCGGCTCGAAGGGCATCGGCGTGATGTCCCCCTCGCTCGCCAGCTGATCGAAGGCCACCTGCTGCAGTGCCCGCGCCTGGGTCTGGTTCAAGCCCAGTTCCAAGGCCGAGCACTCGTTGGCGCCGAGCGAACGCGGGTCCAGGCCCGTCAGCTGACCGAACACCACCAGGGCCTCGAGGTAATAGCCATAGGTGCTGGCGTGGTACTGGTCGTAGGTCCACAGATCCACCTTGCCGAAGTCGATGCCGTCATACGGGTTGGCATCGGCCACCCCTGTCGTCATTGCCCGCGTCCAGGCCTCGCCCACCGGAATCACGCCCCGCACGTTCGGGGCCACGGCCGCCAGGTCATAGGCCGCGCGCACATCGTTGGCCATCGCCTCGATGGGCTGGCCGGCCCAGGCACCGTCGTCCTGGTAGGTTTCATCGGCGCGGGACCAGGTCGCCATCAAGTGGATGTCCACGTCCGGATTGCGCGCCACGAGGATGTCGGCCATCTGCTTCGTGGTGGCCACCAGCTTGGCCGGATTGCCCGGGGCGTCGAAATCCAGTGTGCTCTGGCCGTGCATCACCACCGTGTCCCAGGGGCGGCGGGCGATCAGGCCCAGGCGATTCTCCAGATGAAAATCCAGCCCGCTGCCCGGTTCGGTTTCAACGTAGACGTCGTAGTCGAGCCCCGCTTGCTGGGTGAAGGATTTGAACAGCGCCGGCACGCCACCGATGCCCAGATTGTTGAGATCGGTCACCGTGTCCGCGCGGTAGAAACGCACGGCCGAGCCGGAGCCGAAGGTGAAACTGTTGCCGATGAACAGAACGCTGCCCTCGGCCAGCGCCTGACTGGAGACGAGCAGCAGGCCGGCGGCCAGCGTGTGAAGTGTGCGCATATGGAATCCCCCTTTTCTTGTCATTGTCGTCGTCATGTTTGACGTGGCTGCGCTACTCTAGCCGCTGCGCCGCCCACATGCCAGCGCGGCGGCGCGTCGCCGAATCACCCCAGTTCTGGGGGTGGAGGCCCCCTCAGTCAGGAGCTAGCCTGTGAACCCATCAGACAACAACGGTATCGCGAAGACCGGGAGGCTCACCGTGCATTACGGACTCATCGTGGAAGACCTGCCCGACGCGCTGGACTGGCTGCTCGCCGCCATGGGCGAGGCCTTTCCCGGCATCGAGATCGACACGGCGGCAAACCTGGCCGACGCCCGTTCGCGCCTGCGCGGCCGTCTGCCCCAGGTGGCGTTGATCGACATCGGCCTGCCCGATGGTTCGGGCATCGATCTTATTGACGAGTTGAACCGCCAGCATCCGGAAGTGCTCTCCGTCGTCACCAGCGTGTTCGACGACGACACGCATCTGTTCGCCGCGCTGGGCGCCGGCGCCGCAGGCTATCTGCTGAAGGACCAAAGCCGGGAGGATCTGACCGGCATGCTGCAGCGCATCGCCGAAGGCCAGCCGCCGCTCTCGCCCGCCATCGCCCGGCGCCTGCTGGGTTTCTTCGGCCCACGCGAGGATCGCGAGGCCACCCGCCTTACGGCCCGCGAACGCGACGTGCTCGGCCTGATCGCCAAGGGCTACACCACGGCCAAGGTGGCCGACTTCCTCAACATCACCCGCAACACCGCCTCGGGCTATGTGAAGCAGATCTACAGCAAGCTGAACATCTCCAGCCGCGCCAAAGCGGCGCTGGAGGCCTCGCGCCGGGGGATCGTGTCGCCGGAGGCGAGTTGAATCAGTCTGACCCCCTTGCCCCCGCCCTGATGGCCACAGGCCCGCTCCTTGCATGACTCCCGCCGTCGTCCCCGCGCAGGCTTGACATCGCCTGCCCGATGCCGGCTAATCAGGCCATCCGGCCCCTCTTCCAATGCCAAGAACACACCCCCGGGAGTCCCATCGTGATTTGTCTTTCCCGCAAGCCGCTTGTCGCTGCTCTGTTGTGCCTGAGTGCCTCGCCCCTGTTCGCGCAGGAGCTGGACTGGACGGCGCTCGATGCCGAAACCCTGCAGCATTTCCAGGCCATGGTGCGCATCGACACGGCTGATCCGCCCGGCCGCGAGATCGAGCTGACGAACTACATCACCGGGGTGCTCGAAGCCGAGGGCATCGAGTACGAAGTGCATTCCCTCGAGGCCGAGCGGCCCAACATCGTGGCGCGCCTGCCGGGCAATGGCAGCAAGCGCCCGCTGCTGCTGATGGCGCACCAGGACACGGTGAACGTGGATGCCGCCAAGTGGAGCTTTCCGCCTCGCAGCGCCGCGCGCGACAGCGGCTGGATCTACGGGCGTGGCACGCTGGATGACAAGGACAATCTGGTGGCCTCGTTGATGTCCCTGATCCTGCTCAAGCGTCAGGGCGTGGCGCTGGACCGTGATGTGATCCTGCTGGCCGAATCCGGCGAGGAAGGGGCCACGCAGATCGGCATCCAGTTCATCGTGAACGAGCATTTCCCGGCCATCGACGCCGAGTTCTGTCTGGCCGAAGGCGGCAGTGTGGTGCGCCAGAATGGGGCAGCCTTCCACGCCTCGGTGCAGACGGTGGAAAAACTGCCACGGGGCATCGTGCTCACCAGCAACGGCGTGGCCGGACACGGCTCGGTGCCGCTGCAGTCCAATGCCATCGTGGCGCTCTCACGCGCCGTGGCCACCATCGCCGACTGGCAGCCGCCGATTCGCCTGAGCGACACCACCACGTCCTATTTCTCGCGCCTCGCCTCCCTCTCCGAACCGGAAGCCGCCGCACGCTACCGCGCCGTGCTGAACCCGTACTCTGCCGAAGGCCAGGAAGCCGTGAATTACCTGAAGCAGTACGAGCCGCGCAATGCCGCCGTGCTGTTCAGCACCATTTCGCCCAATATCATTGACGGCGGCTATCGCTCCAACGTGATTCCCTCCGATGCGAGCGCCACGCTGGACGTGCGCCTGCTGCCGGACGAGGACGCTCCGGCCTTCCTGGAGCAGGTGCGTCAGGTGATCAATGACCCGGCAGTGAACGTGGACTGGGGCTCGCGCAATCAGCGCCCCGGCGCGTCGACCTCGCTGGACACCGATGCCTATCGCGTCATCGAGTCCGTGTTCGGCGCGAACTACGGCGTGCCTGTGCTGCCGGTGATGAGCACTGGCGCCACCGACATGGCCTATCTGCGCGCACGCGGCATCCAGTGCTATGGCGTGGGCCCGGCCATCGATGCCGAGGATGGCCCGCTGGGCTTCGGCGCGCACAGCGATCAGGAGCGCATTATCGAGGCCGAGCTGTATCGCTTCGTGCGGACCTTCTATCAGGTCGTCGAGGAGATTGCGGGCACGCCCTGAGGCACCTTCACACACCCGGAAAGTGAGCGACTACGTTGAAAACAGGTGATTCGGCTCTCACCGCAGACTCATGCCGAGCGGTGGCATTGGCGCTTGCGGCGTTTTTTTCCGCCTGGGCGTCCTACAGGATTCATGTGCTTGGAATCGAGGAATTCGCGTTCCCGATTCTGGATGCCATCCTGCACTTCGAAGGCCGCGCCCCGGATCAGTACCGGATACTGCCGTATCTGTTGATGCGAGTCCTGAGTGATGCGCTGAGTCTTGTACCTGGCAATACCTACGGGCTGAGATTGCCGATCATTCTGTTCGATGCCGGATTTCTCTTGCTCTCGGCCATCATGTTGCGCAAGGCGTTCGGCAGTGCAGTGGGCCTCAGTCTGATTGGCGGACTATTCCTGATCTATCCCTATCTGATGTTCGATGGCTATCGCCCGGACAGTTCCTTCATGCTCTTCATGTCGACGCTCACCTTTCACTGCCTGAGGAAGGCGGGGGAAGGAGGTCCGCGCAATACGCTCCTGTTCGTGCTGACGCTGCTGTTGCTGAGTTTCAGCAGAGCGGATGTGGCCTTGCTCTATGCTGTCGCGGGTCTGGGCATTCTGGCAGGACAGAGTGTGCTGTTGCGCGTCATCTGCCTTGCGCTGCCGGTGCTGGTGCAGTTGTTGCTTTCCAGAGTGATCTTTCCCGAGGCAGTCTATTTCAGCGATGTCGTCATGCTGCAGGAGAATTTCACACGCGGCTTGTTGTTGCTGTCGCCTCTGAGCTGTCTGGTGCTTGCCGTGATGCTCGCGTGGTTCGCCCCAATCCGTGACGCGCTGGCCCAAGCGGCGCGGACCCAGCCCTGGGTTCTGTTCGCCATGGTCGGCTACACCTTGACGCTGTTTGTCATCGCCATGCCCAATGAGTACCGACTGTTCCTGCCCCTGCTCCCGCTGGTGCTGCATTTGCGCAGCCAGAGCGGCGGCACCCTGGGCGACGCCTGACGTCGACATCAACCACGCAGGTCAGTGTGCCGCGTGCGGGTTGCGTTCGCACACCAGAATCTTCGCGAAACTCTGCAAGTCCACCTGTTCGCGCAGGCGCAGCCCGCTGTGCGCGAACAGTGCCTGCCACTGCGCCAGCGTGCGTTCCTGACCACGCGTTCCCATGAACATCTGCATGTCG
>JACCDP010299262.1_pt1 | contig 17333 bp, 13 predicted proteins | sample 7445841 | NCBI WGS metagenome assembly JACCDP01 (sample SAMN15323441, study PRJNA562643) | freshwater metagenome | isolation source: river surface water | place: USA:Blue River Watershed | collected 2017-08-17 | reverse complement strand
TATTCCAAAACATAGGAAATCCTAGAGATGTAAAAATGGCTGCTGAAGCTTTGGAAGGCATTTCTAAAATTCTTCCTCTAATTCCTGAAGTTGTTATTGGCATCAGCAAACATCTTAAGCCTTTGATTACTCCGGGTTGGTGGAATAAACAGACAAAGCTTGAGAAAACAGAACAAGTTATAGCTGAAATAGGGAGTCGTTTTGAAGATATTGCTAAGTTCGTAGACGAAGCCATTATTGATCCGATATTTAAAAATATTGGAAATCCCAGAGATGTCAAAATTGCTGCGGAGGCCTTGGAAGGCACCACCAAGATGTTGCCTTTGATAAAGGATGCGATAGAGGGTATTGGTACTCATCTTAAGCCTCTTGTCAAGAAAAAAGGCTTGTTTGGGGGAGGAGCAACAAAACTTGATAATGTACAAGGTCTTATTAACGAAATAGGACCGCAACTTGGAAATGTTTTCAAGTTTGTTGATCAAGGGATTATTACTCCAATTTTTGAAAACATAGGTAACCCAAATGATATAAAAATTGCAATAGAAGCTTTGACTGGCACAAACAAGTTGTTGGAAATGATGCCTAAAGAAATTGAGATGCTTGCCAAAAATCTCACACCTTTAAGCACATCTCTTATGAGCATATCGGCTGTTGACTTGCCAGAAGTTGCAACAGTTGTTGCCACTATGGAAAAATATGCTGCTACAACACAGATGATAACGATGTTGCCTCAAATACTCAGCGACATGAACTCTGGCCTTACCAAGATTTCCGAACTTGGTTTGACATTTGATTCAGACATGGCCAATCAAAACATTAATTCTATAACAAATGGCTTGCATGCTATTTTGAGTGATTCTCTTGATTCTCAAATCATAGGAGAATTAGCTGCCAAGATCGGAGAATCTGCTGAGCAGATGAATCTTGTTGATGAGAATTTCAAGGCTTTGGTTGCTTCTTTGGAATCTGTAGCTGCTTCCATGAATCGACTTGGTTCAATACAAGGTGGATTCGAAAATATTAATTTGGGAACAGTGAATGCTGTTGCTGGAGTAAATCAAATCACAGAGAGCGTTGCTGGCAACACAGCCAAAGCAGTTGGAGGTAGCAATTTAGTGCCTCCACCAACTGCTGGAGCTACACTTGCCAACCTTGATACCACACAGGTAGCAACTGTAACACAGCCTAAAGCTACTGTGTCAACGGCAGATACACTGGGTGCTACAACTGATAATATCCAGACCAAACTGGAATTGAATGCAGCAACTGCCCCTGCTCCAACAACCGTAACTGGTGGAGAACTTGGAGATTTGAGTGATACCGCCATAGACAACCTGTCAGTAAATCAAGACATGAGAAGTTTACTTGCAAAAATACTAGAAAATTTGACACCAAAAACTGCACCAGCCGGGGCATCTGCAACACCTGAAGCAACTAGGCCAAAAGCTGGTGACACATTCAACCTTGTCACTGGAAGATTTGCAGAGAGCAGTGCTGTTAGCGTAACTAATCTATAATAGGAGATATAAATAATGGCTTTTGCTTCTACATCAACTGGCACACTGCAATATTTACAGGATTGCTACATAAGCATCGGCGGTGTCAAGATTATAATGAATAACCTTCCAGACATTGGCGATCAACACGATGCTTCTTATGCTACTGAAAACGGTGTTGGTAGATCGATGCCAACCAGAACATTCTCAAACGGTGGGGACAGAAAAATATCATGGACTGCACATTTTATTGCTGAAAACGAATCTAAACTCAATGAAAATCTCAAAGCTTTGAGATTAATTGAAGGAGCCACATATCCAAGGGCAATTGTCAGCAATTTGCCATATTTACCACCACCAATATGCAAAATAAAATGTGGCAAATTGCTTGGAGATTACGAGTTATGTGTGGTTTTGGAAAGCTACAGCATCAAGTTCCCTACCGACATACCTTGGTCAGACAACGGATATATACCGTATAAGTTTGATGTTGATATGAATTTTGCTGTAGTTTACGACTCAGCCAATTTGCCCGGTGCAGAGCGAATAATAACTTTGGGGGTATAATGGCGAATTATATTGAATATGCGGATAGATTGAACCCGGATATTTATGTGGTCATGAGCAGTAGATACATGAGATCTAAGGTTATTTACTACGGAGAAGACCGCAAGATCACATTCACCACATACAAAAAGACAGTCATTCCACAGAGTGAAGACGATAAATTTCTAACATTGACAAGTGCCGTAAACTATAGACCAGATCTGGTTAGTCAAAAAGTTTATTTTACTCCAGACTACTGGTGGAGAATAATGGAATTTAACGGCATGAAAGACATTACAGAATTTGTATCTGGCAAAACGATTCGATTACCAAGTAACTTCGCATAGGACATTTATGGCTAAAAGCTGCAACCTGCCATCACTAGCACGACCTTATTTTTGTGCCCCAATAGCAAAACCGCTACCGGGAGCAGTTCTAAGCGGTTTTGTAAATATGATTTTCAATGTAAACGGCAAACAGATAACTGTTGGCAACAAATCTTCTCCTTTTTCTGGTAATACGGCTTACATTAAATCTTTTAGCGCAGGCTTCAGCAACGGTTTCGGATTTAATATTGAGATAATTGACACTAGTGGTAGTGATTTCAATCAGTTCATCAGCTTGCTGGCGGTAGATGCTTGTTCAACAGCGGATTCTGAAAAAACTATTTTAGTTGAATTCGGATGGCTAATACAAACATGCACAGGACAAATATACAAATATGGCACAGCCGAAGTAGGCAGAAGCGGCGTTCTTGATAATGAGGCTACTCCACATCCTAATGGTTTTCTTGTTGCCTCGCTGGCCGACAAAATAACTGTCGAAAATGCCAACGGTATTTGGAAATACAGCGTTACACTACGGGATATATCTGCTATGGCATCGCAAACAAGGATGGCAGAACCGATTGGATCAGATCAGCACAAAGTTCCTTTTAAGCAGGGAGCAAAAAGAGCTTTGCGTCCAGACAGAAACTGTAAAAAAAGATCTTTGAAAACAAGAGAAGCAAAAGTTTTATTTTATAGAAGGAACACAAACGACACACTAAGCACTTTTAATTTTTTGCCAAGTGATGGAGGCAAGGAAGGCCCGAAAAGCGTTTGGAATCCCGATAGAACTGATCCTTTAACAGCAATCAGACAATGGACAAATTCTTTAACAACAGATCGCAAGCAAGGCATGTTCTTCATGAGCACGCCGAGTTTGACTGATCCTAATATTATTATAATGGAAAGTAACCAAGATGAATGTCTTCTCAACGGATCTACATGCGAAACTGCCGATGCATCATCAATTTTCAAAGTTTACATAGTGAATGGAGGAGATTGTTCGCCTGTAATCAGTTTTGATCCCAAGGTGGAATTCGTTGCAACTACTCCCCAAGGTGGTGGCATTCAGGGTGCTTTGAGCAGCAGGCCTATTAAAACCAGATCCTGTGGCAATCCAGCAAGTCGCAAATTAAATACCGTAAATACTGGCGTTCAAGCACAAATTCAGGTTCCTGTAACAAACCTGAATTGGAGAGCACCGGATGATGCTGGCGAAAAAGAATCTAGAGCTTTGGGAGCTAACGCAGCAGCGTCTAAGGCTCTCGAAATCACTTCTGCAATTGAAGCAGATTTGGTAATTCAGGGAGATCCGACTTACATAGGTTTTAACTGGATAGGCAAGCAACTTTCTATAATTTATCTCAATCCACCAGCAATCAAATCAAATGGTTATGAATGTGACTGGCTGGCAACTCCTACAGTAAATTCAGTATTTTCAAGAGCTAATTATATTATAAAAGGTGTAAACCATCAAATTGGAGAGGATGGTAAATATACCACAACATTGAAGATTTCAGTGCCGGGGCCACAAGAAGAGACAACATCGTGATATGGTGAAAAAATGATAGCTGATCTTGACATGCGTTTGCGAAAATTAGAGGCGCTTCTTGGATCTGATTACAACAAAGACAAAATTGCCAGAACACAAAGTCAGGACGGCGGTAAAAAGCTCAAGCAAAGTTCTTCTGCCTTCGGTATTTATACTGCTCTTTGTGTAGACACTATAGACATATACAAACAAAATAGAATCAGAATATTTTGTCCGCTATTTCATGATCCTAATTCTGAAATAAAAAAACTTCCGTTTGCTTATCCAATATCACCATTTGGTGGTTTCGATGACTGCGGTGTTTCTTGGGTTCCCCCGGCAGGAAGTACCGTGCTTTTTGCATTCGAAGGCGGTAATAGAGGTGTGCCTTATTACTTCGGCACAACTTGGTCAAGAAACCGTGGTCCAGATGGCAAACATTTTTTCGGCATTCCTGTCCCAGAATACGAGGAAATTTACGAAGGCAAAAGAAAAGGATATTTGTGTGGGCCTAATGATGGCTCCCAAGTGTTGCCACCTTGGAACACCGAAAGCTACAACGGATTTGATATTACTAGTCCTATCGATTTGGAAATTTTCCCTGACGCACAAAAAAGAATGACATACCCCAATATATTTGGGTTTAAAACTCCAGAAAAACACATGTTGAAAATGGTGGATGGAGATGCAAGATGTAATAGAAAATGGAAAAGAATTGAATTAATGTCGGGTAATGGCAACTGGTTAATTATGAAGGATGACCATTTGCATTATTGTGGGCAATGGGCACATCCAACATGCGGTGCAAAAAAAGGTGATGTAAGTTGTGTGGAAGGAGTTCCAAATCCAGCACCGGGATCCTTTGAAGACACTTATATTTTCAATGAATTTAGAAAATTCAGCCAATCTCTTTTAGATGAATTGGGTTTTGATCCAAACGCTTTTGGAAATGAAGCAATATCAGCAGACGCACTTTTAGCACAGTTGGATGAAATTGATGTTGAATTAGGCAAGAAAAAAGAAATACCGGGATCATCTGAATGTGGTGGCAAGGTTATTGGCGGCAATCCTGACAATCAGATAAGAAAAGAACAAGTAGGTGCAAATCCATTTTTCAAACAACAGAGTGAGTGCAGGCCATACAAAGGTCCGCAAACACCTCAAAATAATAAGTGTGATCTTCCTCAAACTGGCATACAGTTGTTGAGCATTAGTGGTCACACTTTTGTCATGGATGATTCAGTAAAAGATCCTCAAGGTAGTATGGAGTGGTCAAGAAGCATGGAGCCATTTAGCTTCGGATGTACAGACATGTTCATGGGAAGAACATACTGGAAATCTGCCACTGGTCACTTTATTGAATTAAACGATCTGGAAAAACTTGGGGACACAAAAGAAACTAGAGGCGAAAGCAACGGAATTAAATTAAAATCAGCTTTGGGAAATCAGATATTCCTTTGCGATGATTCAGAAGGTCCGACATGTCCCTCTCCAGCTACTGCCAACCAAGGCATAAGTATAAAAAGTACCAGCAATCATGAAATCAAGCTTTGCGACGAAGGCAACGATAGAATAATAAAGTGTCGTGCAGAAGGTTCAGAACCTCAGAACAATGCGACAAAGGCTTATATAAGAATAAGATCGGGTTATGGCTTGACTTTCGAGATGGCCGATACTGGAAGCCAAAAAGAGACTGACAAACAAAGAATATCTTTGATCGCACCACAGATCACAAATAAAGAAAAAGGCGCTCATATTTTGTTCATGCAAGAAAGAGCATCTGGGCCGGGAGTAGTTTTGCTAAGGGCTGGCGGAGATCTTATACTTTCAGCTACTGACAACCTTGTGGATGTAGTGGGAACCAAGAAGGCACCGGCTAATAGAATTTCTTATACAACTAATTCAAGATACGAAATAGTTGATGAAACATACTTTTTACAGGCCAACACCATGTTTACTATCGGAAATGACAGGGCATATATTCTAGCTGGCAAAGATTATCCTGTTCCACCCGATAAAAATGGCAAGCCAAGAGAAAAAGCACCGGGTGTATATCCAATTATTGTGTTTAAAGATGGAAAATTATGTATAAGTGATAGAGTATATGCAAGCGCATCTTCTAATTCGTGCGTTGCTTCTGTATATAACCTTGTACCAAATGTCAAGCAGAATCCAAACTGTGGGCGTTAGGTTTTAGGATAAATTATGCAAATATTAGGCGCACCGTTTCCAATAGTAAGAGATGCTTTGGGATTATTGAGGACAGTAAGTGGCACCCCGGCGGTTAAGGGCGATTTATTACAATTGCTCTTGACTAATCCGGGTGAAAGAGTCATGCTCCCGACTTTCGGAACACCTCTCAGAGCATTATTGTTCGAACAAAATTCTCCAAATCTAGCCAATGCCGCAAGAGAACTAATTATTGCTGCTATAAGGGACTGGGAGCCAAGAGTCACTATACTTGAGATAACTGTTGAAAACTCAGGCCAAAATGCTACTTTAAATTCAGCAGATGACAAAACACAGAGCGAACATATTTTGAGTATAAGAATTGTGTTTACCATACCGGAAAATGCACAAGCCGTAGAAGTTTTGGCACTTGAATTGCCGATAGGGAGTCCATAATGGCAGAAAATTGTCCTTTTGAGATACAACCATACAAACAAACAAATATTCCTAACAGACCAAGTCCTGTTAATCTCAACTATACAAACCAAGATTTCTGGTCAATGAAATCAAGATTAATATCTTTTATTAGAGATAAATTTGGTTCTGATTTCAACGATTTTGTTGAATCCAGTTTGGCAGTAATGTTGATTGAAAATTGGGCATTCATTGCAGATACACTTTCTTTTAAAATAGATCAAATTGCAAATGAAGTATTCATCGACACTGTCACCGAAATTGAAAATGCATTTAGACTTGCAAAACTAGTTGGCATGGTTCCTCAGCCTCCAATCGCATCAAAGAGCATGTGGACGGCTAGAATAAACACTCCCCAGCTTATAGATCTGGAAATTCCAACACCTTTTGATGTAGAAATTGTAAATAACGATCAACTGATCAACATTGAATTGTTCCCTGCTGACATTTACAATAGACCAATTTATGATCAGAACATAATTATTAGTGCAGGCACAATAGTCAATTCCAATATAGTGGGCGTAGAAGGCCAAACATTTATCGAAGATTTTATTGGAAGCGGCGAGATAAACCAATCATTCTTGTTGAAATTCAGACCTGTTCTTTTGGATTCTGTTCGTGTTCAGGTTGATGGGCAAAAGTGGGAGCAAGTTGAATTTTTCACAGATAGTCAACCCCGAAAAGAATACAGGCTAGAATACAATTCAGATTATTCTGCTTACATTGTATTTGGCAACAACAGAGCCGGTATATCTCCACCGAACGGATCTATTATTACTTGTACTTATAGAGTAGGTGGCGGTACTATTGGAAATATAGTTACAAATTTTGCTTCAGTCGATACTTTAGTCACTATTGAAGGCCAAGCTTTTACAGTACCAGTAAATCTAACAAACTACACAAGAGGCGAATTTGGATATGACGGCGATAATGTTGAAGATATAAGAAGAAAGCTTCCTGTTTATAACAGATCACAAAATAGGGCAGTGACTGGTGCTGATTATAAGAATCTGGCAGACTTATTTGTAACCCCTTATAACGGCGTTATGGGTAAAGCCACTGTTTCGCTGAGACACGCAGGATGTGCTGCCAACATTTTAGATATTTTTGTTCTTGTCAAAAATGGCACTGACGGATTGCAACCCGCAAGCACCCAATTTAAAGCAGAATTTATAGAATACATGGATGGAAAGAAAATGCTTACCGATAACATTTGTGTTAAGGATGGCAATATAATAAACACAAACATCAGTATAGATGTTGTGCTGGACAAGTATTACAGAACATTTGAGGATTCAATCAAGGCAAGGATAGAAAGAAATTTGGCTGTGTTTTTCAATCTCCAAAACTGGGATTATGGTCAAAGCTTAAGAGATACCGATATTATTAAAGCTTTGTCCACCATTACCGAACCATACCGATATGAGGTAACACTTACAACAGATGATCCAAATAATAGCGGAAGAATCGTTGCTACAAGATACTATGAAATAATTAGACCAGAGGCTACTGTTATACAGTTCAATTACGAGTAACGAGGAAAAATGGCGATCAAGAAATATTATGAAAATCCGAAAGTAACAGATCAGATAGAATTTGATCTGTTTGCGCCAGATGCCGATGGGTGTTTTGATCAAGATCCGTTCAAGTTCGACAACATTAAAATATATTTCGTTGAAAGAGATCTTAATAATCTCAAAAATGAGGCATCCCTTGTTGATAGTTTTGATATTGATGCACAAAAAGCATACTTAGAAGCACAGCAAAAAGCTTGCGAGAATCCTACGCAAACCAACATTGCAAATGCCCAAAAGCTTAAAGATGCTTTCGATGCTGGAAGTATTATAAATATTAACTACTACACCGAAGCCAATATAGTTTACAATAACGGTAGTTCAACGAATCCGCTATGGGTTAGAGATGGAGATAACTCAGAATCAGTTTTAACCAAAATAATCCAAGAAGACTCCGAAATACAAAATGGTTATTTTAAATTCATTTGGACTCCCGGATCCATCAGAGAGGGTGATTTTTATATTTGCTACACTTACACTCCAAATATGAGTGGAGATTCAATTAGCGAATATTTACATTTTTATGTTCAAAGCAACATAGCAAATGAAGTTGCTAATCCTGCACACATCACAAAACCTGAAAAATATATTACATTGCTAGATCGATATCTGCCAGAAATGTATAAGGAAACTTATGCTAAAAATGATCTTACAATATCTACGATCACAAGATTAAACGAGGCCATAGCTTCTGGATTTACAGAAGTAGAAAATCTTGCAAATCAATTGATTGACATTATTGATGCAAATGCAACGCAGGAACCACTACTGGGGTTTTTAGCTAATTTTTTTGGATTGAAACTAAGATCAACAGATCTTACTCAATGGAGGAAGCAAATTAAAAAAGCAGTGCCAGTTTTCAAGATGAAAGGCACTCTTAAGGGATTGGAAGAAGCCTTGATGGATGCTGGAATCAGATTAAACAAATATACACAATTTTGGCAAACTGGCACTGATTTCTCATACACGGAAACTTTTACATTTGCCGATTCATATTCTTTCACATTGACCAAAGTATCTTTGGCCATAAACTCAACATATTTTAAAATTTATAAAAGAAGTCCATCTGCCACGAACACGGCATATGTTGAACAACTTTTAACAGATATAACAATAGAAACTAATAGTGGTGTGAGTACGATGACATGGATTGGGGATCCTTTGATCCCCGGTGATGTTTTGCGAATTACTTATCAAACAAAAGTATTTGCAAACGGCACAGAAATATCAATATACAATTATATCCAAACCTTGCCTCTTGCAGATACAAGAGATGACAGAAATTTCGATTATCCTCCAAAAGATTGGAATACAAGATTAATTGCAGATGATGATGTGTTATTTGATGTTGTGGTTCCTGTAAGAAATCCGTTTGTACCGGAGTTGAATTTTGGAAAAGTACGCACTCAATTTCCATATTCTGAAAATGTGTACAACATGGAAGAATACAACGGTTCATTGAGAGACAGTAAATTTCCCTGCGACATTGACAAATCATTTATAGATCCTTGCAGGTCTGCAATAAGCGCATATTATATGCTTGATGTAGACATAGCGGATCTTTCAAATACAAGGTTGACTGAATGTCAGGAAATCGTGGCAGATTATACGCCGTTTCACGCAACTCTGCACACACTAAATTTTACAGGCAGCTTCGAAGATTTTGTTCTGCCTCCTATTGAGAATGTTGAAGTTTTGGTGAAATATAATGGGTCAGATGTAACAATAGTTGGTATGGCACAAACAGTGTTTAATCGTGCCATGCAATATGGTTTGCAGGTTAATGCTGTTTATCGTGATAGTCTTGCGAATATGACACTTATTCAAAGTGGATCGGCGGTTGCGTTTAATGATTATATCAATCTATTCTGCCCGGAGGTTGCTTTTGATCAATTAGGTCTTTCTCAAACTCCAATTAACACTTTGTTAGAGATCCTGTCGCCAGCTTTTTATTCAGGCGAATATACTGTAAGTAATCCCAACAACAATTATGTGCGGTTGGAAGATGCAATATCAGAGCCTTTAAATACATCGAATTTCAGTTTTAGACTTTCCAATATTATGTTTATAGACATTGATTTTGATATAGTTCAAGCTAATGATTACACTTTGACCGATGATAGCACAGATCTATCTTTCTACGATATTAAATCTGTTTGGGATGTCGAAAACGGATATGCAACCGATCCTTGGCAGATAAGGATAACATCTACTGGTCTTACCTATGATATTTTAGATTTCACTGATAATGTAATAACTTTAGATAATGATGGAACTCTTAGTAATACCTCGGTTTCTGGTATAGAATATGTGTTGCTTAACGAAGCAGATGTTGAAATTTTGTCAAGTAATGCTGGCGACTATGTTGTGACTAAATTTGGAAAAGTAACAGTTCCTCCAAGTCTGATGATTGAAGATGTTCGTAATATATTGGTAAAAAATAATTACTTCTATTGGGATAGCGACAATAGTCAGTACGAGTTTCATACATTTATTGATGGTGAAACTCAAAGCTTTTTGATCAAAGATTGGGATTCAGGAACCCAAAACAATCAATCTGGAAAAATTTTGCAGAGACTTGTTGATGAAAACATAGGAAGTTTTGTTTATGATGGCATGAAAATCACCAAACCAGTTTCATGGCCAGTGTTTAACGCTTCTGCATTTGAATGGGATAATCAAAATTTCAAAGAAAACTACATTCTGGTAATTAGTGGAAGTAATTATTATTTTATTGATGAGGCTGTGGATGGTGACGGATGCTTGCATATTGGTGGCAAGTTTCTGGACTTTGGGGTCGCATCCGGCTCAAGTACAAATTATTCGTTGTATCAATTTAGCAAGGAGACCATTACATTGTTTGGAGAAGAATTGTATGACTTGAGCCGAAATGGTCAAGAAATCATAAATAGTAGTACAGAGACTGGAGCAGGTTTCGCAATGTCCAGCATGTCATTGAATGACAACTCTGGCGTTAACGAATATTTGAAAAACTTGGAAAGCGTGAAATTTAAAATTGAGTACAAAGACGGAAATACACAACAGGGAGAAATCTGATGAATGAAAGCATAAAAAGCAAGGGATTCGTGAATGCGACAATTAGTTACAAGGACGGCACAAGTATTAATTTAGATTTTCCAAATGTTGTTTTGAGAACTGGCAGAGAGTCATTGGTAAAAACCTTGACCAATAGCATCAACGCACAGTATACCAACCTGTTCGTAACTAGAATGATTTTTGGAAATGGTGGTGTTACTGGCGGGGGGCAAGTAAAGATTGTTGACACTAACAGAACAGGACTTTTTGGAGTAATACAATCATCAAAATCCGTAATTAGCCAAACAAATCCAAGCAATTCAACTCAAGCCATTTTTACATCAATATTAACTTATGATGACGCAAATGGTAGCACACTCAATGAAATGGCTTTAGTATTAAATAGTGGTGATCTTTATAGTATGGTGACTTTTGCCGACCTAACAAAAACATCAAATATGCAAATTACATGGAACTGGACTGTTTCTATGATTTGATTTTAATAACAATAAGGTGATTTACAATGCCAAATATAGACTTAATTCCGGTGCCCCAATATGCTGGCAATCAGCCATATCATTACTTTTATGATAACTTGCCTTTGGATGCGCTGGTTCAAAGAGAACAGCTTATAAACAGTCAGGTTGACATAAATTCAGAAATACTTCGACAGACGATTGGCACAGCTGGATCTTTGCCAGCAAGGCTCAATCAATCACTGGAAGACAACGGTGACCTCAGAGTCGTTGCTGTTGATAACACCATGCACAACATAGGCTACCATACTGATGGAGCATATGACGGCGTTGATTATGTTCGCATGGAATTAGCTGAAAGGCAAAAATTATCACTTATTGCTGCGGAAGCTACAAGTTTTAGCATTGGCATACAAGGCCCATCTGACATAACTTACATAGATTCAGGAGTTGCCACATTAGTTCCTTCTACGACAATAGATTGGACTGTATTGCCAGATCAAAAATTGAGGGCAGATGTTACTGTAGGACTTACAAATGCTCACCAGCACTATGATAACATCGAGCCAGTAAGTTTAAATGTCACTCCAGATTATCAAAATTACCTAACCAATCTGCCCACACAATTTACAAGTGGCTCTTTGAAAGTTTTTATAAATGGAGTCAGAATTTTTTCAGATGCCACTGTGTATGTTCCTACTTCGAACCCGCTGACTACATGGCAACTAAATAGTTTTACTGAATTCGATAATCCACTTTCTGTTAATTACCTGAAAGGTTTTTCGTTGTTGAATCCAATTACAATCAATGATATAATTAGGATTGATTTCGAAGTTGCCCTAGGATGATTAAAAAATGTTTTACCAAGCGAAAGACTTGGACATGTCTGTTGCCATTATTTCTATCGATGGCAACATATCAAGCATTTTAAAAACTCAAAGAAGCATGGATTTCTTGTCAAAAGATTATCCAAGTCTGGCAATCGTCCCTGAGAATGTCACTTTAGATCCTGAATCTAAGGTTAACATGCCTCTTTTTCAGACAGGAAATTGCATAACATCCATGTTTGATTCGGCAATATCTAAAAGTACAACTCCTTGGGTTTATTTGATTTTCGCTGGCTCCACTATCAGAAAAAAAATAGACCTCAAACTTTCAAAATATGTGGATTGTGAATCTGATGTACTTTTCCCAGTTGTTGATAGAATTTGGAATTTTATTGATGGTTCTATTAATGGCATATTAATAAACAAAAATTTTCACAAGTTAGTTGGTGATTTTGGGCATGGAAATCCCCTCAAAGTAACTAAACTAGAGTGGGCTGCAAAAGCTTTGGCTAAAGGCGTGCAGTTCAAGGCAATAGTGGGGGCTTTTAGTATATGACAGAAGTAGAAAATGAGCTTAAAAATATATGTGCAAAGTACAACTTGCCACAAAGACATACCGACTTTCAAATAGAACACTTCATCATAGGCAAAGAGGCTTCTTTTTATGGACGGGTTTGGCAGTGCCTGCGTGAATTGCAACAAAGATATGAGACTTTACAGGCTATTGAACGAGATCTTCTCGATATGAATGATAATATCGAACTTGAAGAACTTGAATTGCAAAAGAAAAAAATTAAAATTAAAAATAATGTTTTGCCAGCCAATACTGATTTTTCTGAAATAAAAGCAAGAAAAAATGAAATTATGTTGCAGAAACAGGCAAGAAAAATTGAATATATGCAAAAAGACCTCGAAAAAACAAATCATAGAAAGTCTGATGTGCTTTCGGAATGCAAAAAGTTTATAGAAGTTTTTAACAATTTGATAAATGAAAAATCTTTCGTAGATATAAACGAACCTCAAGCGCAGCTTGAATTTTGGAATGCAAAATTCGGTAGCGAACTTAACCTTCATGCCATGTTAAATCACCCCATGAATGCTGAATTGGTCAAATCTGTGTTGGCTTTGCCTAATGAAAGCACAATTAAAGGACAGCTTATAAATGCCTTCGATAATCTGGGGAAAAAACTGAAACTACAAAGTAACTAACTTATGGTACAAGCAAAACTAACTTCATACGATTCGGGATATCAGTCTGGAGATCTATCTCTTTATCCTTTTGCCATCGATAGCTTCAATAATTTGTATGAAGCCACAAATATGGCTCAAGCCAAACTTTCTCAGAGCTTGAATTACGGCAGTCAGACAATTATCGTAGATGACACCAGCAGTTTTCCAGAAAAAGGCATTCTTCGCTTGCATTTAGCTGATAAGAAAGATTTTCCAGCCGAACTTGTATATTATTACAAAAAAACTAGAAATACTTTTCAAGAATTAATAAGAGGTTTTTGCAACACAAGACAGGCCATTTGGCCGATTAACACAGCAGTAGATGCTGGTGTCATGGCAGAACATCACAACTCTGTTAAAGACGCAGTCTTGCAAGTTGAGAACTATCTAGGCACTACTGATGAAACTTCTGAGCTAACACTGAATGGTATATTAAAAAAACAAGAAGCAAGATTTTTTTCTCCAAAACCCATCTTCAGAGCTTTTCCAACAAGAGGTGCAGCCCCTCATACAGTCACATTCCATGACTTCTCAACATCAATTACATCAAGATATTTCTGGGACTTTGGTGATGGAGGAACAAGCATAGAAAAAAATCCCACGCATGTTTACTTGAATGAAGGTGTATACACAGTCCAACTTAGAATTATTACATCTCTTGGTGCCCAAGGATTTGCAACTAAGACAAATTACATTCAAGTTTCTAATGATTTTGTTACTCCATTTTTCTATACAACACCACTGACCGGATATTCAAAAGATTACGCACAAGCACATGCTATCCAACCGACAACTTTTACTTTCGTGGATCAAACGCAAGGTGAAATACTAAACAGACTGTGGCAATATGATGATGGAACTTCGGATTTTATCACCGATCCTAATGTTCATACTACAACTCATCAATTTCAGAGCAAGGGCATATATTTTGCATCATTGCTGTTGACCTTAGCTGGTCAGAAGACATTCAGAACCATACTAACAGAACCTATAACGGTGCTATAATGGCAATTCCCACGATTACTTTTCCATCAACATATGATACGGACGCAAATTTATATGCTGTAAAGGATTCTGCTTATCTTAAATTAATTCAGGACTACAAGGTAGGTGCCACACAAATTCAGGTTGAAAACAATCCTGAAAAAATGTCGCTTTTTCCACCAAATGGAATCATTACTCTCACAGAACAATGTAGCGATCCCGAATTTAGAGCATTGTCTTTTCACTACAGCGGAAGAACTGATACATCATTTTTCGGCTTGACCATACTGCCCGGATTCACAGACAGTGACAAACCAGCAAATGTGACAACAGTTGTGATGAATGTCATGGCTGAACATCACAATAATTTGAAAGACGCAATCATAGCAATACAGGAACATGTGGGTGTCGAAGGTGAAACCAGCCTCAGACCATTGCAAGATAATGCAACGATGGAAATGAGAACAAACTATCTCATGAGCGTTGTATTTCAGCCAAGAGCTTGGTTTACTGTAAACAAGACTATTGGCATCTCGCCTTTCACAGTTCAATTCACAAATCAAAGCCTGCGAATGGGCGAAAATCTCCCAGACAATGATATTCAATACTTCTGGGATTTTGGTGATAACACTAGCAGCAATGTAAGTTATATTACAACAACTGAAATAGTGCCATCAGTCCCAGTTAACGCAATAGTTGAAGATCTAGATGGCGGAACTATAACCAAGACATACACAAGACCCGGTATTTTCACAGTCAAACTCACTGCTGTGAACAAGTACGGACAAGATGTTTTGGCAATAGATGATTTGATTAATGTCAAATATAATGCTCCGGATATAGCAGTTGTTGAGATACTTCAAGGAACAAATCAAGGAATCATAAACAATATGTTTAAGACTCCTACTAATGTACAAATTAACTTTGAAATTCCATCTGGAATTAACCCAGCAACTGGCAGGACATATTCAGGGGAAGAAGTAGATGGCGCAAATAATCCAATAGATCCTATTTTGACATATACATGGAGTCTTGCCGACAATTTGGCGCATAGCAATAGCACATCGACAAAAGCTTTGTACACAGTTGGCGGAATCTATGATGTTGTTCTGAGATGTGATACTACAACGGAAGCATATAGAATAACAACTTTTGAATCATTTATATTTGGTCTTGCCACAGTACCTTCGGGAAAAATAAATGTAGTCGAACAAGAAAACTTATGGCTTTTTACATTTGTTGGAACAAGCAGTTCTCTTGTCCAAGCCTCTGAAATGGGTTTGATCAGCGAAACTTTCAAGACCAAGCAACTGACTACTACCAGCTTGACCAGAAATTCGCAGTTTTTAGAGGGTCAGTTAAACTCAGATCAACTTATAAGAGAATTCAAGAGAAATACAGCCTTTACAATAAGGGCTGGCAATCCTTCAGGAATCGGCGGCACAGCGATTATACATTATGCTTCAGGAAGAAGTTCCGCTGCATCCTCGCAAACAGAAACTATAAGAGCAATAGAATACAGCGGATTTGCTGAAACATATAGTTCTTTTGCTAGTTTCTTCCGTCCTTGGAACTGGTTGGCTGTAAGCTTCCAAAACACTGCTTACTTTATTTTTGGCAACATTGCTTATTACACACCGGGAAATCCCAAGCCAAGCGGATTGTCTTTGACTAATCAACAACTGCTTGAGCACAATCTTGTCAACAATACAAATTCAGTTTCAACATTCGCTTCCAGTGATTATCTGGGTCTTTCTACTGAACTCCAAAGCAATGCTGCCCAATTCAATGAAGATGGAACAGAAAAATATGGATACTTCAGTGTTTATCGTGCAGCTTTCCGTGGAAGACAAGGATATATTCTCAAGAATGATGGTGTTGGCAACGCATTCAGAATCAAATCTTTTTATACAACTTTCGAAGACGGAATTAATGTAATTCTAGGATTCAGAAAACTTGGCGACATCTTAGGTCCGACCAAATATGAAGGTGTTTTACTCAACCTAAGAACTGACCTATATTTCTTTAACAATACTGGAGCAGTTTCGGCTTATGATAGTACCACAAATGTTTGGAAAACTGGTGGGCCGGGATACAATTCAGTCGCCTTCAGAGATGTACAGGATACTACCGTACAAAATTTTGATGATGAAAGAAACACTCTACTAGGAACAACGGATGGTTCCGACAATGCATATTTGAGTTTTGACTACAGCGAAGATGCTTATATAAAGTTCAGCGATGTCGATCTTACATTTACAAAGATGCCAGAAAGACCAGCGGGAACACAATGGGTATTTGGTAATTACTAAGAAAAGGTGTTAAGTTGGCAGTTCCATTTCCTCCTAAGTCTACATACCCGCAAAGTATTGATACAGACTATACACTTTTTAAAGTTTATAACACTTCGGAAAGTGTGCTGCAAAACAATTTGGAAGCTTGGGCAACCACCATAACAATAGTACCTGTTGCTGAAGATGAAGAAGAGATTTGGAATGACAATGGTTTCATTAATATCAGCGGAGAATTAATATACTTTGATTCTGTATCCAAAGATCCTGTTACAAACAAAATATATCAATTTAACAACTGCATAAGAAACTTGGGCGGCGATCCTCCAAGATACAACGGTGCAGGAACAAGCGTCAGAGGTTTTATACTTGC
>JACCDP010070856.1_pt1 | contig 17336 bp, 13 predicted proteins | sample 7445841 | NCBI WGS metagenome assembly JACCDP01 (sample SAMN15323441, study PRJNA562643) | freshwater metagenome | isolation source: river surface water | place: USA:Blue River Watershed | collected 2017-08-17 | reverse complement strand
ATTGGCAGGAACGCTCATTCCGTATGGGCTACCCAATTTCCCATTGGGTAGTAGAAATCAACGCTGCCCAGCGTTTCCTTCTAGCGCATGACTTTGTGCGTAAATGGCAAACCCGTATGGGAGTCAAGGGTATCCCGCATACCACGAGCCGTAACAAACTGGATGAGAAGATGGGTGTGGAGGCTTTGCTGCCGCCTTTGTTCCGTACAGGTTCTATTCGTTTGCCTCATATGCGTGGCAACTGGAAAACCCTGGCGGCTGTGGAAGAACTTACGAAGTGGACCCGTGACAAAAAGAACGGTACCGACATCGTGATGTCCCTGTGGATGGCAGCCCTCAACATCCCGAACCTTTCTAGTTACAGACCGCCCCCACGACAGTGGCGACCATCATGGTTGTAAATGATGTATAGTTATCACCGTCATGGCAATTAGCGTAGAAGAAATCCATCAACTCTACAAAGAGCGTGTAACCGCACAAGGACCTGTCCTTGCACAAATGCGTAAAGTTCGGGACCACGCCAACGGCGACATTGTTGTCCCATTGAACGAGTTGGACCGTAACGCTGTCTCTAGTGTTGCTTCACTTTTGACGCAGGGTCTAGACCAGATGTCTACTCGTGTGGCTTCTACCATGCCGATGCCGTACTTCCCACCATTGAAAGATGGGCAAGAAAGAAGCATGAACATTGCTCGTGACCGTAAGAAAGCAATGCTTTCTATCTGGGATGCGAACCGTATGAACATGAAGATGCGCCGCCGAAGCCGCCACCTTCTCGCCTACTCATCCTCACCTGTCATCATCAAACCAGACTTCAAAACACTCACACCTAAGTGGCATATCCGCAACCCGTTGGATACCTTCCCGTCTTTCCGTGACGACCCAGACGACCCAGTACCCGACAATGTAATTTTCACCTATACAAAGCCAGCGAAATGGTTGATGGACAACTACGCAGGGCAGGTTATCGGCAAACTGCGTATGGGCAAAATGTCCTACGACCAGTCCTTCACCATCCTTGAATATGTCTGTGCCGATGAAATCGTCATGGCTGTTATCGGTACAGAAAAGAAGGATTGGCAGTCAGGAGCCGAATACCAGGGTAACGAGATTGTAGAACTGGAACGAATTTACAACCGTACAGGTATGCCACTTGCTGTCGTACCCCAGCGTATTACTCTTGACCGCCCTCGTGGACAGTTTGACGGGATGCTTAACACCTACTTTACACGAGCAAGACTCCAAGCGTTAACAGAAATTGCTATTGAGCGTGGCATTTTCCCTGACGAATACCTTGTAGCCCGACCTGGTGAAAACCCTGAAATCATGCAGGTAGCCGATGGCAAACTTGGACAGTTAGGTGTTGTCAAAGGTGGCGACATCCAGCAATACCAAATCAACCCAGGCTACAAAACCGATGTAGCCCTAGACCGTCTTGAACGCCAAGAACGCTTAGAGGGTTCTATCCCTGCTGAGTTCGGTGGAGAATCAGGAAGCAACATTCGTACAGGTCGCCGTGGTGAATCCATCCTGTCAGCAACGATTGACTTCCGTGTACAAGAAGCACAAGCAATCTTTGAATCCTCACTTAAGGAAGAAGACAAAATTGCAATCGCTATTGAACGCACCTACTGGGGTAAAGAACCAAAGTCGTTCTTCTTGTCTGGTTTCACAGGCGGCAAAAAGGATTACACACCTGAAAAACTTTGGGAAACAGACCATCACTTTGTTTCTTACCCTGCTTCTGGTTCGGATGTTAACAGCCTTATTGTCGGGTTGGGACAGCGACTTGGAACTGGATTGATGTCTAAAGAGTCAGCCCGTGAAGCCGACCCGTTGATTGCCGACCCAGAACTAGAGCGTGACCGTATCGTGGCTGAAGGAATTGAAGCAGCATTGCTGTCATCTATCCAAGCACAAGCAGCAGACCCTAACGGTCCATACCAACCTGATGACTTGGCGTTTATCGCAGAGATGGTCGGTACGAACAAGATGTCGCTACCTGAAGCAATCCAGGCGGCACAGAAACGGGCGCAAGAACGACAGGCTACACCTGCACCTATGGGCGCACCAGAAACAATGCCTGGTTTAGCACCACCAGGTATGGGTGCAGAACAACCAATGGAAGCACCAATGCCAGGAGGCGGCGGTTTAGAAGGTCTTCTTTCGCAACTAGGTGGCGGTGGTATGCCACCAGGAATGGGCGGTCCACCAGCAGGAGCCGCCGCAGCACCAGGAACACCAGGTTCCGTACTTAGCCTTGCAGGTCGTTTAGGAGGGGCATAATGGCTGACTACCCAAATCGTAGTGACCTACGAAACCCAATGGGAAAAACTGCTGCACCAGGACAAACCTATGGTGAAGCAAGAAAACAACTTGAATCACAACAGGCTGTACCTATGGGTGCATCACCATCAGATGTTGCTGCTTCACAGGCTGCACCACGCCAACCAGGACCCATGCCAGGACAAGTAGTTGACCTAACTGCCGATACGGAACGCCCAGACATGGTGATGAACAACAACTTCCAAGCGAATGTTCCTCAAAGACAGTATTCTTTTGGTGACCCTATTATGGATGAACTACGCCAACTGTATTTCGCATATCCTAATGACGACCTTGCCCGCCTTCTTTCAGCATACGACAGGTACTTTCGTTGAGAATTGATGACTACATCCCAGGTAATGACGAAGAAAATATGCTTGGTGCCTTAAAGGATTACCAAACTCGTCAACAAGAATACACCTATAAAGCAACCAACCAAGATTTGTTCGGTGCTATTAGTGATAGAGCAGCCCGTATTGGGCGTATTGCCAAACTTGCACCGCATCTTGAACCTGGTGTAGTGATGGCTCTTGCTGACGCTAACGCTAACGACAGCATGATTGCAAAAGTTGGTTTAGCGGCTATTAATGTTGAGAAAGAAAAGGCTGAGAAAGAAAAGGCTGAAAAAAACCAGGGCGCTCGTAACTGGTTGTGGGGTAAAACTAAAACTGCTTTGCGTTGGGGTAACGCTGTAGGACAACTCCCATTTGATTTTGCTAATACTTTGCAATCAAGCATCACCAGACCAAGTGAAAAATTTGGTGTTGGCGAAAAAGAAGTGTTTGACTTGCGTAACCCATTTCGTAAAGGTTGGCTTGCTTCTACAGAGTTCGGCACACTTCTTATGGAAGATGAAAAAGTGGGAAGCGGAATCATGGGTCTTGGAGGGGAAGCACGAACAAACCGTGAACGCCGCCTACAAGAATTTGCAGGGAAAATTCCTTTAACAAAAGAAGCGGGCGCTTCCGAAGATACACAATTTGAAGCAGCACCCGACCAAATTCACGCTGTTGCTTTACAAATTCTTGCACAAAAAGACATTTCGTATGAAGAAGCATACGATGAAGCAAACAGGCTTATTCGCAAAAATGCGTTTATGGCTAGCACCTATACGAATCTTGCTCCCCTTGTTTTTATGAGGGGCAGTTCGCTAGGTGTTTATACTGCACCATTTGAATTTTCCGATGTTGGTTCAAAAGAATACGCAATGACATCAGCAATGATTGCATTAGGTATGGCTGCTGTATTACCCGAACCTATTAGCAAAGTATGGAGAGGTGCGAAAGCACTCAAAGCATACGCCCAATACGGCAAATATGTAGACGACTTAGGAAACATCGTTGGAGATGTAGCAACCATATCTGACAACCTGGCAGCAGAAGCACGATTTATGGCTGACACAGACGCAATGGTCGTACTAGCAAACGACTTTGATGTTTCATCTATATCTCTTGCTGACGAAGCAGTAGAAACATTAACCCCACAGCCAGGTGTTTGGTGGCATGGCTCCAAGAGTGGACCAATTGAAGGCAACCGAATAATTGATATTGATGACCCACGCATCAATGACTCAGAAGCATTGCTTGTAGGTCCAGCGTTTTATACCACAGAATCACCAATTATCGGTGGGAGTGCTTACCCTGGTAGACCAGGTGCTACAAGACCTTTAACAGCAGAAGAAAAGGCTCTTGCATTAGAAGCAACTGGTCGCAGATGGGACCCAGGTATTGAGTTAGGCTTGCCAGAAGAAACTTTACCATTAGACTTCCGTGGTAATCAAATTCCTCCAGCAGCCGCTTACAGATTAATTGAATCAGAAGGCGCTACCCCACGACTTATTGACGCAGACTTTGGTTTAGCAGACCAAGTATCGGAAGATGAACTAACACAAATAGTTAATTTTTTTATGGGAGACACACCATCATCAACAAATATTCTAGAAGGTGTGCTTCGTGAAGACGAAGGTTTGCTAAACATTTTTAATCAAATGGGTGTGCAACAAATTGTAGATTCTGCCGCTTCTGATTTCAAAGAGAACATTAAACTTATTGGATTTTTGCGAAGCGGGAAGTGGAACAATAGAGTACCCCGTATTGATAGAGAAGCAATCAATGCTAAATATACGGAATTAATTAATGCAAATCCAGCCCTTGTTGAATCAATTAATTTTGTACCACCAACAATTATTGCTTCCAGGTCTGCAAAACTTGTAGAAGATTTTTATGAAACTTTTGGAAGACTGCCAGAATCATTAGATGAAATCGCAAAGTCTGGTTTATTTGAAGGTTCTTTAGAAGATTTTCTTTTCAGAAAAGCAGATGATTCTATTGAATTTTTGCGTAATGCTGAATTCAATCAGATTCTTGAACAGTTAGTAGTTCATTCAGAACCGATGCAACCTGGTTTGGGACAACAAACCATTGACAATTTGGCTATGTCAAATTTTAGCAGAATTGCTATGGACAATTACAGTCAAAGGATTGAATTCGGTGGTCGCCCACGCTACGAAATTTTTACAAATAAAGAACAATTCCTTGTTGCTAAATTAATGCCGCAAGCATCTTTGATGGCTGCAAAAATTTTTGATTCTGTTATGCCAAGAATTGACTCTAATTTTGCAAGAATTTTTGACCCTTCTGTTTTGCCAGAAGAATTTGTTAGACAGGCTCAACTTTCTTACACACCAGGTTTTTATATTTCTAACTTAATGTTTCCACAGTTTCCTGGGGCGCAAAAAACAATGCTTGAAGTTAACCGTTTCTTAAAAGAAATGGGGTTTGACGGCTGGACACACTTAGGAGGAAACATCGCTGGAAGTGGTGAAATACGACATCGTGTTCGTGCATTGTTTGACCCGATGAAACATCTTGATATTACAGACCCTATTACTGGTGAGCGTCTCCCTATTAACGAAGCCGTCAACAAAATGCGTGAAAGCGGTCAACTTGCTGAACGAGCAGGAGAAATCCGCAGCCAACTTGACGAAATAAAAATGATGAAAGAAGCGGGTCTTTCACCAGACTACAAAACCGTTGACCCTGCAACCGCTAATACTTTCTTTACACAGTCACGAGCAGGAAGGGCTGCTGTCCAGCAAATCTGGAAAGTTGTAGAAAAATTTGACAATGCTATGGGAATGGCAGGCAGAACAAACAAAGAAGCATGGTACTCGTTGTGGAAAATGTTTAAAGGCAGAATACCACTTCAAGACATGGATGACATTCTTCGTGCAACATCAGAAAACGAACTAGTTGGGATTCTGAACACTAAAGTTGGCTTCACACCAGGTCTTGCAAATGTCAACAACTTTGATTTTGGTCTAAGCAAAACTTTCAACAGTTTAAGAGAAGCATCCCGTATTGATGTTCTGTTAGAAAAAGCAGATGATTTCTTTGGACCAATTCTTTCTCGCACACCAAAGTCTAAACATCTACATATTTTTGGTAGCGAACGAGAAAAACTGCAAGCCCTTCAAGACCTTGACGCTTTCCTTGAAACAGGCGTTCGTGGTCGTGTTAATGAACGATTATTCCCTGAAGAAGCATTAAAAACACGAGAAAACATTGTTGCTGATTTTGCTGAAGCAATGCGTATAGGCGACAGAAACGCTTTGTTTAACGCATCCCAACAACTTGGTCGGGCAATATATGCAAGAATTTTTGAAGAAACAGGCGACACTTTCCAAGCACAACAAGCATCAGACTTGTGGACTATTGCTTTTGATAAAGCAACAGGAAAAGGTTTCTTCAATATGGGCGCAGAAGGTTTGCGTACCGATAACGGTTATGCAGCCTTACTGAACGAAGCGGGAGAAATGGAACTTGTCGGCATGGTTCATGGCGGTCCAGGACTACTTAGCGAACTTCTACAATCACCACTTGAACTACCAGACATTCAACAACTTCGCCGCACAACATCAATGCTTGGAATTTTCACAGGCAAACAAGGATTACAGCGTTTCATTAAAAAAAGTGAACTGCGAACTAAAGCACTACAAAAGTTTGGTGTAGACCTAGATGCTAAAGACCTTGAAAAAATTGGTAAACTGCGTGTCCCATTGCGTGTTGCTGAATTTTTAATGCACAAAGTATGGAAGAACGCAAAGAAATTTTCGCTTGCATACGGTATCCGCAACACAATGGAAGCACAGGCTCGTCTCGCTTTCTCAGATTTAGACAATATCTACACCCATCCTATTGACCATTTACTTGTAGCGGCACACCAAAAACTTCCTGACGACATTCTTCTTGGTGAAGAATTTAACCCTCTTGGAGTTACAAATCTAGGAAAACTTCACGAGGAAGCAGGCGAAGGTTACCGAACAATGCTGGGTAACGCCTACTATGCTTCAGACCAAGCCATTGACATGGTTGAATCACAGTTCCGTAACAGCAGATTTGTTGTGTATAGCAAAGATGTTCCTGTTGATTGGGCAGAAGCAGGCGGCTACGAACTACGCCAGTTATTTAACGACCCTGTTGCCCGCCGTTTTGCTGCTGGACAAACACTTGATGAAGTAATGGAATGGCTATACGGCAGTTCAGATGAAGCACAAAAAGCATTAAAACAAATTGAAGATGTTATGCGTAATGGTGAAACATTCTACGGTGCATACGGCATTTCAGAAAACATATCCATTATTCCTACCCGTAGCAATGTTCGTCTTCGTGTACAAACACAACAACTAGACCGTTTAAATCTTAAAACTGGTGGCGACCCCGTACTAATGGAAGTTGCTTCTAAAGGAACAATCAGAGGTGAAAATGCTTTTACTCCTCGTGGCAACCCAACACCACCACTTGTTGAATATCTTGTAGAAAATGTTGATTCAACATCTCTACCTACTTTTTATAAAGCAAGAGGTAAAAATACTGCACTTGCTAAGGCTGAACTTGGCTGGTTTGACAACCTAACCAAACAGTTCTTTGATGGTCTTATTGGTAGGGCACACAATGTTCTTGACCGTTCACCATTGTGGCGTACTGAATACACACGAGAAGTGAACCGTCTTGCACCATTGCTTTCCCGTGAAGCAGCAGATGAATTGATTGAAATCATTGAACGCCGTGTTGCATACTACAACGACTTGGCTAAAGCGAAAAAACTTCCACGAGAGTTCACTTTGCAAGACTATGTTGGTCGTAATGTAGACCCAGATGAATTGATGGAATCGTTGCGTAAGGCTAACGGCTGGATGTCACGAGACGAACTTCATGTTCTTGCTAACGGTTTAACTTTGGACCGTATTGAAAATTTGTTGTTTGACGCAACAAAGCGTAACTCCATCACCGATGCTGCCCGTATCGTGTCACCATTCGGTGCTGCTTTTGCTGAAGTTCTTGGAACATGGATGAAACTAACCGCCAAGAACCCAGACAAGATTGTCAACCTCACCCGCAAATTTGAAATCCTCGCTAACGAAGACCAGCCTGATGTCTTAAGAAATAAAGGGTTGATTCATAAAGACCCTGTAACTGGTCAGTTTATGTATTCACTGCCGATGTCACGACAAGTCGCAAGTTTGTTCAACAATCTTGTTGGCGAAAACACAGGTGCCGATTATGGATTATTCGCACCTGTTAAGGGTTTGAACATGGCGTTCAACTTCACCCCTGGTTTCAGCCCTATTGTTGGCTACCCTCTTGGCAAGTTGCTTTACGATTCACCTAAGTTGCGTGACTTTGCAACATTCTTCCTACCATATGGTCAGCCGAAGTCGCCATTAGATTTCTCTGAATATGCACCAGGTTGGTTGTCAAAAATATTTAACGGTTTCCGTGGGGACCCTCGTTCTGCTGGCGTATATGCCGATACACTTTCTGATGTTATCCGTGTAGAAGCATCAACAGGTAGATGGGATTTGTCAAACCCGCAGGAACGCACAGAGTTTTACCGTGACGCAGAAGCAAAAGCAAGAGTGCTAACAATTATGCGTGGTGTTGGTCAACTTGTTGGACCATCCGCACCTGTAGTTGATTCAAAGATTAAGACAGAATCAGGAAATATTTGGGCTGGGACATTGACATCAGAGTTCCATAAACTTCAATCAGAAGATTATGACACTGCTGTAGAGCGTTTCATGACAATGTTTGGTGATGAAGCGTTTTTGTTTATGGCTGGCAAAACACGAGAAGTGATGTCTGGTATTGAATCTTCTAAAGAGTTTGCTAAGTGGGAACTTGAAAATTCTGAATTGTTTGATACTTCGTTTGGTGAAATTGCTGGCTTCTTTGGTCCTAAGGGTTCAACCTTTGACTGGGCTGCTTGGAACTCACAAATCAACAAGAACAGGCGTGAGCGTATTCCTGCTATCCCTACACAAGTGGAGATTGCTGAACAGATTGTCGGCTTGAATAAGTATCGTGCAATTGTTGAGGCTGCTGGACCTAACCCGAATGAAAAAACACGAACATTTTTGGCTATTGCTAAAGCACAGTTAGAACAGGAATATCCTGGAATGGTGACACAATCACAGGTTGATGTGACCAAATTCCAAAACCAGTTGAAGATGATGAGGACTGCTGTTGAGGACCCTCGTTTGAAAGATAACGAAACAGCACAGGCTTTGCGTCAGTATCTTGACCTGCGTGATGTGTACACCACTTATGCTAAGTCAAATAATATTGGTTGGGCTTCTCCTAATTCTGCTGGTCTTCGTGCTGACCTTCGTTATCGGGCGCAATGGATTATTAAAGAAACTCCAGAGTTTGCCCGTATTTTTGACCGTGTACTTCTATATGAGTTGGAGAAATAATGGCTACCAAAAAGAACCCTGACCTGATGCCACAGGATGATTATGTTGATTCTGCGATGAGAACAACTCGTGTGGCTACACCCGCTAAACCTGTTACACCATCAACCACAACAACAACGCTTCCTAAAACGACAACGACCACGGAACCACCTACCACTACTACGACACCTCCGTATCCTGTGACGGATGAGGGGACTCCTGATGTTACGAAGATGACACCAACCCAGTTGTCAGCGTATTTTGCATCTTTAACTGGCGGTACAGATAAAGGCACCACAGGCTTACCTGATTACTACATACCACCAACCCGTAAATGGACAGACAAAAAAGGTGCTGTCCAAACATACACAGGTACCGATTTAATTAATTTAACAACTGGCAAAACACAGCCAATGTACCTGTTGAACGAAGACCCAACAGCAATCATCGGTACAAAACTTTCAACAGACGGACCACAAGGACTACTCAAATTCCTAAAGAACCTAGAGTCACTTGGCTTCTACCAGGGTGGGCGAGTAGGAAACGGAACATCAGACAACGATGTCGCAGCAGTAGCAGGATTCCTACGCTACGCCAATATGCAAGGTTTAGAAATGAACTCTGCACTAACCGTGGCACAACAACAAATCCCACCTAACTTCCGTGTCGGTCAAAGTTCAGTACGAGTCACAAACCCTGCCGACTTGAAAGCAGTATTTGAATCAGTAGCGATGTCAACATTAGGTCGTGGCTTATCAGATGCTCAACTCAACTCCATGATTGCTGCATATCAGCAGCAGGAAAGGGCGCAGGAATACGGCAACACCGCAGCACCAAACGCTGAAGTGTATGCCTCTGAACAGTTACGCCAAAAGTTCAAAGGTGAAGCCCAGGACTTTCGTGCGATGAATGTGGCAGACTCAATGCTCAGTATTATCAGAGGTTCATAATGGCTAACGAAACTAAAAAACTAAAAGCAGCGCAAGATAAAGAGTTTCTTGGATTCAAAGCAAACCAACTCGGTGTCACCTACAAAACTGTAAAAGACTATTTGACAGACAACGGGAAGGTTGGTGCTGATTCTGCTGTGTATCGCCGTAGAGCCGCCGCATACAACAAGTTCTCTACCGAATGGAAAGCGAACCTAAACGAAGCAGGCATCCAGTCAGGCAAACTTCTTCCTACATATCAGACACAGATTGAAAAAATGTATCCTGAGTTGGCTGCATATATGAAGCAGTATCCAGAGTTGCAAAAGATTTTCCGTGATGCGGTTACTTCCCCTGTTCCTGTTTCTCCGCAGATTCTTAATGCGAGGATGCGTGGAACTTCTTTCTGGCAGACACTTACCGATTCTCGTGTGGCTTGGGATACAGCCACCGATGCGACCCGTGAACAAATGAAAAATGAAACCGTTATCTTCATTCGTACCATCGGACAAAAGTCAGGAATCCCACTACAGGACACGGACCCGAAGGTACAGGATTTGGCTGTTAAGGCGAAGCGTGAAGGCTGGTCTGAACAGATGATTGCCGATGCTGTTGGGGCAATGCTTGTTGCAGATGATGAGGATGTTGTTCGTCTTCGTACAGGTTTTCTTGGCAACCAGGTCAACGCTACTTTGAACGAGTATGGGTACCCGACTCGTGGGCAAACCCGTACAAACTTTGTGAATGACTGGGTTTCTAAGATTGCTACGGGTGCAGAGTCAACGGAAACAATGAAGTCATATCTACAGCAAGAATCTAAAAAATGGTTCCCGTCATTCTCTGACCAGTTTGATGCTGGCAGAACATTCAAAGAAGTTGTTTCCCCGTATGAGCAGATTGCTGCTAATACTTTGGAGAAGGACCCTAACTCTATTGATTGGTCTGACCCGTTGTATTCTGTGGCTTTGAACCAGGGTCCAGATAAGCAGAACGCCCCGATGTCTTTTGCTGACTGGACCCGTAAGTTGCGTAACGATACTGCCTATGGTTGGAACTCCACACAACAAGCCAACGACCTAGCCAAACAGGTAGGGGTCGCTTTGACACGAGCATTTGGTAAGGTGCGGTAATGCCTGACGCAAGAGACACCCTCGCCCAATACCTCCGACCATTCGGTCTAGACGCACAAGATGTCATCAACGCTGCATGGCAGTTCGTTCAAGACAACCCCACCCTGGCAGACAACAGCGAAATGATTGTTGGCGCTACCCGAAACACCGATACCTACAAGAGACGCTTTGCTGGTAATGCTGAACGGGTCCGTAGAGGTTTGCCTGAATTAAACCCTGGTACCTATCTCCAGTATGAGGAGGCTTACCGTAGGGCTTTACGGGGTGCAGGTATGCCCGTAGGGTTTTACGATACGCAAGAAGATTTCGCCACATTCATCGGCAGAGATGTTGACGCTGACGAACTAACAACCCGACTAGAAAAAGGGTACAAAGCCGTCACCCAAGCAGACCCACAAATTGTGGCAGAACTCAAACGCCTCTACATGGTAGATGATGCCTCCCTCGCAGCGTTCTTCATTGACCCAACCAAAGCACGAGACATTGTTGTACGCCAATCAGAAGCAGCCCAAATTGCAGCACAAGCCCGCAACCAAGCAAACATGGCTCTGACCACACAAGAAGCAGAACGCCTCTCACAACAAGGCGTATCACCAGAAGACGCACAACAACAGTTCGCTGCTCTTGGACAAACACAAGAACTATTCACACCACTACAAGGTGAAGACCAAATCACCCGTGAAGAACAACTCGCCGCAGTTGGTGGTAACGCAGCAGCCGTTCAACGCATCGCAACACGCCGCCGCCGCCGCAGAGCAGAGTTTGAAACAGGTGGCGGTTTAGCAGAAACTCAACAAGGAGTGACAGGGTTACGCACAGTCGGTGAATAGTGTGTTATAGTGACACCTGTAGACCGATGGTCAAAACCTGTGGGACATCCCCCGATACCACAGCGTACATAGGGGTGCAAAATCAAATGTAGCCACCACATACCTCCGATGTGGTGTGGACTCTAAGGAGAGTGCCATATGTCAGAGTACGATTACGAAGACGAAGAACAGTCTGAAACCCGAAACCCAGTAAGGGCAAGGATGAAGGAACTGGAGAAGCAACTTGCAGAAGCCGAAAGGCGGGCGCAAGCAGCCGAACAAGCCGCAAGACGAGCAGCCTTCTTGGAAGCAGGTTTAGATACCAGCAACAAGATGACTGAATACTTCATGAAGGCTTATGACGGTGAAGTAACTCCAGAAGCCATCAAACAGGCTGCTGTGGAAGCAAACTTGATTAGCACCCCAAACAACGGTGAAGAAGCCGCCGCATGGAAGCGAACCGAACAGGTCGCCAACGGAAGCGGAACAGCACAACCACCGATTGACTGGACTAAGCGAATCAACGAAGCCACTTCACAGGCTGAAGTTGAAGCAATCCTGGCTGAAGCACGAGAATACCTCTAAAACTTCAACCCGTAAAGGAAAACCAAAATGGCTGGAGAGACAACTACCTCCTCCTTATCAGTAGACCAGACAGCGTTTGACCGCATTGCCTATTTCGCATTGCGTTCAGAACTCTTGTTTGACCAGGCTGCTGATGTCATGCCGACCGCACAATCAATGCCAGGTTCGGCTGTAACATTCACAATTTTCAGCGACTTGTCGCCTGCAACCTCAACCCTCAACGAAGTAACAGATGTTACCCCAGTTGCTTTGAGCGATTCGCAAGTAACAGTTACCCTCGCTGAATATGGTAACGCAGTTGTTACCACCGCAAAACTTCGTGGAACATCTTTCTTGGATGTTGACGCATCGGCAGCCAACATTGTTGGCTTCAACGCTGGTGACTCAATTGACCGTGTTGTTCGTGATGTTCTTGCTGGCGGTTCCAATGTGTCGTACGCAACGGGCGGCGCAACCGACCCATCAAGCCGTACAACCATCAACACCGATGACTTGCTCACAGCAAACGATGTCCGTAAGGAAGTTGCTCGCCTTCGTGCAGCAAATGTTGCTACCTTCAACGGTGCATACATGGGCTACATCCACCCCGATGTGTCCTACGACTTCCGTTCAGCAACCGATGCAGCAGCATGGCGTACCCCTGCCAACTATGTAGACCCATCAGGTATCTACAACGCTGAAATCGGAATGTTTGAAGGTGTCCGCTTCATTGAAACGCCTCGTGCGCCATTGTTCACCAACGCATCAGACAACTCTGGTTCAACAGGAAACATTGATGTGTACGCAACCCTCATCATGGGTCGTCAGGCACTTGCTAAGGCACACTCCATCACCGATGGCAACGGCGCAACACCAAAGATTGTTCGTGGCAATGTCACAGACCTTCTCATGCGTCTTCAGCCTTTGGGTTGGTACTGGCTCGGCGGTTACGGTCGCTTCCGTGAGGCAAGCCTCCGCCGTATTGAGTCAGCATCAAGCATTGGTGCTAACGCCTCCTAATAAAACTGAACCCAGTTTGGCGAAGCCTCCCGTCAGTAATGGCGGGGGGCTTTTGCTATTATCTAGACATGGCTGTGTTTCGCCCACCAACAGATGACTTTGTATATTGGACAGACCTGTACGACAACAGCCCAGAGTCACGCCTCTTTGCCCGTGTACGCAACAGCCCAAGAGGTAGGAATGTCTACAAACTTGTAGATGGTGGATACACAGAAAACCAGCCCGCCACCTTTGACATGATAGAAAAAATCTATCTAGGTGGACACGACAACATTATTGACGCTACAGAAGAAGCAGACCTGACGGCTGCTGGATACGGGGATTACATTGAAGCATCGTGAAACTCACCCTGACCTGGATGTGGAAGGCTGCTTCGGTTGCCGTATCGCCCATGTCCGTACAGGTATGAACACCACCACCACTCGTGGTCAAGAAGTAGCGAAAGTTAACAAGACAGAGAAACAGTGGAATGTGGATATGCCCGCATATAAACGGCTTCGTCAAGACGGTCTGCAACCTAAATCCATTGACGGTTCAGCAGAGATGGAAAAGAAAGCGAAGCACGAATGGCAAGTGGAAACAGGAATCATCTCGCAGTAGTCGGACCTTCTGGCGCTCACTACGGTTACGGCAGGATGTACCAATCCTTTTGTGACGCTTTACAAAACCATGTAACCCTGACACCCACGGCTGAAACTGTTGTCTTTATGATGCAGCCCAAAATGATTAGAGGCTGGTATGAGGGGCAACGAAAAGTTCTGATGACTATGTGGGAAACGACAGAGTTGCCGACAGATATGAAAGAACTATTACCACAGTTTGAAATGGTGATTGTCCCATCTGAACATAACCGTCAGGTATTTGCACAGCATCACAATAATGTTCATGTGGTTCCGTTGGGGATTGATACGGATTTGTGGAAACCCCGCAAAGGTCGCCGCCGTAAAGGACCGTATCGGTTTCTGGCTGGCGGGTCTAACTGGAGACGCAAAGGACTTGATGCTGTTGTGGCTGCTTTCTCCCAGATTGAAGGGGATGTGGAGTTACATTTGAAATGTAAGGAAGACATCATTGGTGGTGTCCCAGAGATTGCTGACCCTAGAGTTGTGTTGCATCGTGAAGTTATGTCGGAGATTGAGGAACGAGATTTGTATTGGGATATGGATTGTTTCGTGAGTGCTTCTCGTGGTGAGGGGTGGGGGTTGATGCCGTTGCAGGCGATAGCCGCAGGACTACCTACTTTGATGACCGCTACTTCAGGGCATCAAATGTTTCAACATCTTGCCTACTCACTGGTAGGTTCTACGCTTGTTCCGTGTAACGAAGACAGAATTTATAATGTTGGTTTGTGGGATGAACCTGATGTTGATGACCTGGTTATCAAAATGCGGGAAGTTATGAAGGCTAAACCAATAGTCCAATCTGAGGAGGCGGCACAGTTCACTTGGGATAATGCTGCTCGTGAACTGTTGAAGATTGTCAAACCAGGGTGGGATTTGGGTGATGCCAAATGGGTTCTATCTGACACTATGACTGTGCAGGTCAAGGCATTGAAAAAGGTGGAGGCTGACATTGGTCGTCATCATGTCCGCATGGCTAAAGATGAAACACAATGGATATCCGTAAATGCTAAGAATGTTTTGCTTGAAGCGGGTGCTATCATTCTGGTATGAAGCAGAAACCAATCTGGGAAAAGAAGAACCCGAACAAAAAGTCGGCTCCTCTTACCCCTGCACAGAAAGCGGCTGCTAAAACTCGTGCCAAGAAAGCAGGCAGACCGTATCCGAACATGGTGGATAACGCCTGGGCTGCCCGCCAGTGACTTCAAATAAGGTAGGATAGGAGAACTATGTCTGCCCCCGCTACACAGAATCTAACTATCACAAGAGGCGACACCGAAACGGTGGTAGCCGTCTTGACCTCTGACGAGGCTGGCACCCCTATCAACATCACGGGGCGCACCTACACAAGCCAGATTCGTTCCACCCAAGACTCCAGCATTATCGCCGCATCATTCACCTGCACAGTTACGAATGGTGCAGCAGGGGAAGTTACTTGTGTGCTTTCCGCTACCGCCTCAGCAGAGTTAGACCCTGGCTATTACTTCTGGGATTTGCAAGAGAACGCATCAGGCACTATCTCTACCGTTCTTGCTGGACAGGTTTCGGTTCTTGCTGATGTGACGAGGTAGCAATGGCTACCACCCGTGTCACAGTTGTAATAAGCAACGAACCAGTAACGGTTTATCGCACAACAAACACATTCACCATCGCATTAGCCGACCCAAATATCCCTATTGAAGTTGGCACACGCACACAGATTGTAGGTACATCCAATGTCGGACCGCAAGGGGCAACAGGCGCTACAGGACCAACTGGTCCGACTGGTTCTACTGGCGCAACAGGTCCGACAGGACCTACGGGTGCGACTGGACTCACTGGTGCTACGGGTCCGACAGGTGCAGCGTCAACTGTCACGGGACCTACAGGACCTACGGGAACTACAGGAGCAACGGGACCTACAGGACCGACAGGAAGCGTGGGAGCCACTGGACCCACAGGACCTACTGGAGCCACAGGACCTTTGGGACCTACAGGCGTGGAAGGACCAACTGGACCAACTGGACCGACAGGAGCGACAGGACCTATTGGACTTTCTGGAGCAACTGGACCGACTGGAGCCACAGGACCTATTGGCGCTACGGGACCGACTGGTCCGCAAGGAGAACAAGGTGCGACTGGACCGACAGGACCAACAGGGGCTAATGGTGTTGCTGGACCGACAGGTCCCACAGGTGCAACTGGAGATGTGGGCGCAACTGGTCCTACAGGACCTACAGGACCTACTGGTGCAACAGGCGCAACAGGCGCAGACTCCACTGTTACGGGACCAACTGGACCTACGGGACCAACTGGCGCTACAGGTTTGCAAGGCGCTACGGGACCTACTGGAGCCACTGGCGAAACTGGTGCCACAGGACCGACTGGTCCAACAGGTCCAACGGGACCTACAGGAGCCGCCTCTACAGTAACGGGACCAACGGGTGCAACAGGTCCAACTGGACCTACGGGTGCTACAGGAACATCGGGTTCGTTCTCTAGCACCCAAACCATCAACGCACAAACAGGTACGACATACACGCTTGTGTCTGGTGATGCAGGCAAGATGGTGACATTGAATAATGCTTCTGCTATTACGGTGACAGTGAATGGCACAACAGCGTTGACGGCAGGTCAGGCTATTGACATGGCACAGTTAGGTGCAGGACAGGTCACGGTTTCTGCTTCTGCCGTTACGGTTAACGGGACACCTGGTTTGAAGTTTAGGGCTAGGTATTCAGCAGCCACATTGTTCTGCGTTTCAACAGACAACTATCTTCTTATCGGGGATTTGAGTGCGTAATGGCAATCAGACACGGCATTGTTGCATCGTCTGTAGCGTTACCCCCAACAGTTACGCTTAACGCAGCATCTAACTTCAACCAAGAACTAGCCACACTGAACGCAACGGTAGACGCTAACGGCTATTCAACAACAGTCAAGTTCCAGTACAGCACCGCCTCTAACTTCAGCAGTTACACAGAAGTCAATGCCGCCACTACACCTATCACGGGTCAGGCTGTTTCTTCGTACGCCAACATCACTGGCTTGTCTACCAATACGACTTATTATTTCCGTTGTGTAGCCACCAATGATGCTGGTACTACTACTTCGTCTTCATTGTCGTTCACAACCTGGGCTTTGCAGGTGTACGAACGGTCCACTTCGGGTGGTACAACCTTTACGATTCCGACTGTTACCCCGACTGGTGGTTCTGTTGTAGCGGT
>JACCDP011534569.1_pt1 | contig 17340 bp, 16 predicted proteins | sample 7445841 | NCBI WGS metagenome assembly JACCDP01 (sample SAMN15323441, study PRJNA562643) | freshwater metagenome | isolation source: river surface water | place: USA:Blue River Watershed | collected 2017-08-17 | reverse complement strand
GAGTGAGGACGGTCTCGAGGCGCGCGATGGTCTTGCGGAGAGCGCGAAGTTCGTGGGTCTTCTCAACCTGCCCCGTCTGCCGGCGAAGGCGGAGCTGCAAAAGCTGCTCCCGCACCTCACGAAGCTTCGTGGAGATCTCGGCCGGAGCTAGTTCGCGGATTTCTTTGGAGGTCATGAGGTCAATTCCCTTCGTGAGGAATCAGGAGGCGGAGGCATCCCGCTGGATGAAACGGCAGTGGAAAGGCAGCTTGGCGTCAGCGAGACGAAAAGCCTCTTTCGCGGTCGAGGCCGGCACTCCGGCCAATTCGAAGAGCACCGCTCCGGGCTTGATCGTGGCGACGTAATACTCGACCGGGCCCTTACCTTGGCCCATGCGCACCTCGGCAGGCTTTTTCGTCACCGGCTTGTGCGGGAAGACGCGGATCCAGAGCTTCCCCTTGCGCTTTAGGTGACGGGAGATCGTGACACGTGCAGCCTCGATCTGCTGACCAGTCATCGGTCCGCGGGTGAGGGACTGAAGGCCGAACTCGCCGAAGGCGAGGGTGTTGCCGCGCTTGGCATTGCCGGCGCGGGAGCCCTTCTGGGACTTGCGGTATTTGGTGCGGGCGGGGGCGAGAGCCATGGATGAATTCTCCTGAAATCAGTTTCGAACGTTGGCGCTCAGTTGTTGTCGGCCTCTTTCTTGCAGATCCAGCACTTGACGCCGATCTTGCCGTAAACCGTCAGGGCTTCAGCGAACCCGTAGTCGATGTTCTCGCGCAGGGTGTGCAGCGGAACGCGCCCCTTGCGCTGCCATTCCCGGCGGGCTATGTCAGCGCCGCCCAAGCGGCCTGAGCACTGGATCCGGATGCCCTCGGCTCCCAACGCCATCGCCATCTCGACCGCCTTCTTCATCGCACGACGGAAAGCAATGCGTCGCTCAAGTTGGAGCGCCACGTTTTCGGCTACCAGCGCGGCCTCGATCTCAGGCTTCTTGACCTCCTGAATATCGAGCAGGATCTCCTTACCCGTCAGCTTAGCGAGGTCCTCCTTGATCTTCTCAATCTCCTGGCCCTTGCGACCGATGACAATTCCCGGACGGGCAGTGTAGATCTTCACCCGCACACGGTTGGAGGCTCGCTCGATGAAGATGCGTGGAACGGAAGCCTGTTTAAGTTTCTCCATCAGCTTCGAGCGGATGAGTTGGTCCTCAGCGAGAAGCTTACCGAAGTCCTTCTTGCCAGCATACCAGCGGGACTGCCAGTTGCGGCGGACGGCGAGACGGAAACCGACGGGATTGGTCTTTTGGCCCATGGAAGTGATTACGAGTTGTTGTCTCCGTCCGAGAGAACGATGCGGATATGCGACATCTTCTTGCGGCGCGGCATCGCGGTGCCGCGGGCTCCGGCCTTAAAGCGTTTGAGGACGGGACCGTTCTCAATGATCGCGCTCTTAACGGTCAGAGAATCCGCTGCCAGATTACTGTTGTTCTCGGCATTGGCAATGGCGCTCCGCAGCGTCTTGGCAATCAGGCGCGCGGACTTGCGAGGAATCAGCTGAAGATAATCGACCGCATCCGCCGCCTTGCGGCCTTGAATCGTGCGGGCAACCTCGCGCACCTTCTTGGGTGACATGCGCGCGTAGCGAGTGAGGGCTTGGACTTCCATTTTGCGGGATAAAGATTCCGGACGAGACCGGCGACAGCGGCGCCGCGGAACGGCGCCCGGTCCTTTGGTTGCTTGATCAGGTTTAGGTTTTAAGAGTCTTGATGGAAACAGCGTCGCCTCTGCGGACAGACTGCCGCGGGGCGAGTGAAACGATTAGGGCGGTGCTCGACGACGGTCGGACCTCTGACAATATGACTTCGGCCACCACATCACCACCTCGAGAGAGCCGGCAATTCATTCCCTGACGTAGGCCCGAGTCGAATCCCGCACCGATCACGATCAGGTCGGCCACAGCGGTCTCTCGTATCCCGACCACCGTCGCGAAATCCGCAGCAGAGGCTGCCGCCCCGCAAAGTGAGAAGCCAGCCAGAAGGGCTCGGACAGAGACGAGCGGGCGAAGGATGTGGGAATAAACCGGCACGAGATATTAGACTTCCTTCCGCGTCATGCCGCCGTGCGCCTTGAACGTACGGGTAGGAGCGAACTCACCGAGCTTATGACCGACCATGTTCTCCGTGACGTAAACGGCCACGAAGGCCCTTCCGTTGTGCACGCTGAACGTGTGGCCGACAAAGTCGGGCGTGATGGTTGAGCGACGGGACCAGGTCTGGATGGGCTTTTTGGTTCCGGTTTTGGAGGCCTTCTCGATTTTCTCGAGAAGGTGATAATCGACGAAGAAACCCTTCTTGATTGAACGGGCCATGGTGCGAAATAGGTCGGGTTACTTCTGACCGCGTGGCTTGCGGCCGTTGTGGTGGACGATGATCTGAGCGTTGGAGGGCTTCGAGCGCCGGCGGGTCGGGAATCCCTTCGCGAGTTGGCCCCACGGAGAGACGAGCTGCTGCCGACCACCGCCACCCTTGGACTTACCCTGACCACCACCGTTGGGATGGTCGACCGGGTTCATCGCCATTCCGCGTACGGTGGGTCGGATACCAAGCCAACGCTTGCGGCCAGCCTTTCCGAGCGACTGCTGGTTGTGGTCACCATTACCCACCTCGCCGATCGTCGCGCGACAGCGCGCGTTGACCCTACGAAGTTCCCCTGAGGGCATCTTCAGGGTCGCAATTTCATTCTCGATCGCAACCAACTCCAATCCAGCTCCGGCACTCCGAGCGATCTGCGCACCGCGCCCAGGGACCAGCTCTACGCAGTGAAGACGAGTCGAGGGAGGAATGATCGCCAGCGGGAAATTGTTTCCCACGGTGTAATCGTTCGTCGTCGCTTTATTTGAAGCGAAGATTACGTCGCCAACTTTCAGGCCCTTGGGTGCGAGAATGTACCGCTTCTCGCCGTTAGCATAAGCGATAAGGGCAAGGTTGGCGGTGCGGTTCGGGTCATACTCCAAGGCTTGGACCCGAGCCGACAGATCAAGTATGTCGCGGCGGAAATCGATCACTCGGTACAGCCGCTTATGGCCGCCCCCACGATGTCGTGAGGTGACACGACCGTAGACGTTGCGACCGCCTGATTTTCCAAAGGACTCGGTGAGCCCACGCTCGGGCCGTTTGTCGCTCAGGTCGCCCGTCGTCTTGTTCAGGGAGGTGAACCGGCCCGCGGGCGTGAGTGGACGGAATGAATGGATGGCCATGATGAATATCTCCGGATTAGGCGGGCAATCAGACGAGTTCGATCTTATCGCCGGCCTTCAGCGTCACGATGGCCTTCTTGAAATCGGATCCGACACTGGGCCGACCTTGCCGGCTACGCTTGTTCTTGCCGCGGTAGTTCTGAGTGTTCACTCGCCGCACAGTTACCTTGAAGGTCTGCTCCACGGCTTCGGCGATCTGATGTTTGGTGGCGTCACCGTAGACTTCGAAAGTGTATTGACCCAATTTCGAGGAGAGCTGGTTGGACTTCTCGGTCAGGCGGACGAGCTTCAGGATACGATCAGCTTGCATTAGTTATTCCCTCCGTTTAGCCGAGCAACGATGGCGTCCAAAGCCTTGGAGCTCACGATGATCTTTGCGTACTGGGCCAGATCCAAAGTATTGAGCTTCGAAGCCTCCTGGAGCGAAACCCTCGCGATGTTGCGCGATGCCCGAGCCGTAGAATCAGCAAACGGAGCATCGACGAGAAGGACCCGACCTTTAGGGGCGATGCGTCCGACAACCTCGTTCATAATCTTCGTCTTCAACGCCTTGGCGTCGAAGCCCTCAATGACAGCTATTTCCCCAGCGGAGGCGCGGTCGAAGAGGGCGCGACTGAAGGCCAGTTGGCGCACCTTCGAGTTGATCTTTTTGGAATAGTCGCGGGGCTTGGGTCCGAAAACAACTCCGCCTCCCACCCACAGCGGGGAACGGATGGATCCCGCACGGGCGCGACCGGTTCCCTTCTGGCGCCAAGGCTTCTTGCCACCACCGCGGACTTCACCGCGGGTCTTGGTCGAGTGCGTTCCTTGGCGATTGTTCGCGTTGATCGCGACGATCACCTCCTTGACGGCCTGTAATCCTTTATCGCCCTCAAACTTGGGCAAACCGGCGAAGTCACGCTCGGAGCTGGTCTTGCCGTCTGAACTGAAAACGGTGAGTTTCATGTGGCGTCGTCGTGTTTATTTCTTGGCGGCGGCTTCCTTCTTGGCGGGAGCGGCCTCCTTTTTCGCAGCAGGTGCAGCAGCCACCGCGCGAGCTGCGCGCTGGCCCTTGATGGCAGAGCGTACGATCACATCATCGCCATTGGCACCTGGGATGGCTCCCTTGACGAGAATGAGGTTTTTCTCGGCGATCACCTTCACGACGCGGAGATTTTGGACCGTACGCCGTACGGTGCCCATGTGCCCGGGCATGGCCTGATTCTTCCAAGTACGACCAGGCGTCTGCCGCATGCCGATAGCGCCGATTCGCCGATGGAACATTGAACCGTGCGAGGCGGGTCCGCCCGAAACGCGCCAGCGGCGGACTACCCCCTGAAATCCTTTGCCCTTGGTGACGCCAATGACATCAACCAATTGACCCTCTGAAAAGGAAGAGGCGTTAACAACATCCCCCACCTTGAGAGCGGGAGCCGCGCCGAGGCGAACCTCGGCCAAGAGACGGGGCGGTTGCTCAAACCCAGCCTTCCTGGCGTGGCCAATTTCACCGGCAGACGTATTCTTGGCCTTCTTTGAGGAGAAACCAAGTTGCACGGCATCGTAGCCATCGGTGGCCACGGTCTTGACTTGAAGAACCGAGCAAGGGCCGGCCTCGACGACAGTAACAGGCACGAGCACGTTTTGTGCGTCGTAGACCTGCGTCATGCCGAGTTTCTTACCTAGAAGTTCGGAGATCATAGGCTAAGCGGTAGGTGGAGATGGTTCCGTTTAAGGTACCTACTTTAGCGAGGGGTCTGGCGGTGCCTTGGGGCACACAGACAACTGCTACTGTAGAAAATTTGATCCGGGTGGAGGCTGCGTGGGAGTTTCCGATCGGACGATCACACGTTGATGGTGATATCCACGCCGGAGGGCAGGTTAAGCTTCTTGAGCTCATCGACCGTCTGGGCGGTGGGTTCGATGATGTCGATGAGCCGCTTGTGCGTGCGGGTCTCGAACTGCTCCATCGACTTCTTGTCGACGTGCGGGGAGCGGTTGACCGAGAGTTTCTCGATGCGAGTCGGCAGCGGAATGGGGCCGGAAACGCGGGCTCCGGAACGCTTGGCGGTTTCGACGATGTCCTGGGCCGACTGGTCAATGACCCGATAGTCGAAACCTTGGAGCTTGATGCGAATTCGTTGGCCTTTCATGGCGGGAAAAGAACGGGTCAGGTGCGGGCCGGAGCCTTGGAGGAAGTCTCCACGATTTTGGCGAGGAGCGAGTTGGGGACCTGCTCGAAATGAGAAGGAGTGATCGACGCAGAGGCTCGCCCCTTGGAGAGCGAGCGGATGTCGGTGACGTAACCGAACAGGGTTTCAAGCGGGACGAAGGAATTGATGATGCAGGCGCCCGCCTTATTTTCCATACCCTGGATCTGTCCGCGACGACGATTGATGTCTCCCATCAGATCTCCTTGGTACTCTTCGGGAGTGGTGACCTCGACGCCCATGATGGGCTCAAGGAGGATGGGATTCGCCTTTTTCATCGCCTCCTTCAGCGCGAAGATGCCCGCCATCTTGAAGGCCAATTCAGAGGAATCGACCTCGTGGAAGGTTCCATCCACGATGCGAACGATCACGTCCACAACCGGATAGCCCGCGACGACGCCGTTGTTGGCACCCTCGAGGATGCCATCGGTCGCCGGCTTTACGAACTCCTTCGGAATAGCGCCGCCGACGATTTCGTTCACGACCTCTACGCCCTTACCCTTCTGGTTGGGCTCGAGCTTCACGATGACGTGGCCGTACTGACCCTTGCCGCCCGACTGGCGGATGAACTTACCCTCACCATCGGCAGCTTTGGTCACCGTCTCACGGTACGCGATCTGCGGTTTACCCGCCGTGGCCTCGACCTTGAACTCCCGCTTCATACGGTCCCGGATGATGTCAAGATGAAGCTCACCCATGCCTGCCAGGATGGTCTGGCCGGTATCAGGATCCGTCTTGACCCGAAGGGTCGGATCCTCGGCGACGAGCCGCTGGAGGGCGGTAGACATCTTCTCTTGATCACCCTTCGAGTTCGGCTCGATCGACATCGAGATGACGGGCTCAGGGAAGGTCGGCGGCTCGAGACGGATGTCGAAATCCTCGTGGGAAAGGGTGTCACCCGTGATCACATCCTTGACTCCGACGACGGCGCAAATGTCTCCGGAATAGGCGATATCGATATCCTCCCGATCGATCGCACGCATGAGAACGAGACGGGAAACGCGTTCGGTGCGGCGAGTCCGCGGGTTATACAGGGACATGCCCTTCGTGACGGTACCCGTATAGACGCGGTAGAAGACCAGCTTACCCACGAACGGGTCGGTCCAAAGCTTGAATGCCAGACCCGCCAGCTTACCAGCATCACTGACGGTTGCAGGGACTTCCGCGCCGTCGCTGTTCTGGCCCGACATCGGTGGAACGTCGATTGGGCTGGGCAGGTAGTTTACGACGCAGTCGAGGAGCCGCTGGACGCCCTTCTTTTTGAAGGCCGACCCGGGGATAACACCGGTGAACTGAAGGGAAATCGTGGCCTTGCGGATGCCTAGCATCAGCTCGTTCACGCTGATCTCCTCGCCACTAAGATACTTTTCGGCGATCGTGTCGTCGAAGTCGGAAACCGCCTCAATGAGCTTATCCCGATACTCTTTTGCCTGATCAGCTATCTCCGCCGGTATGGCGGTCGTGACCGGCGTCATGCCGAGCGGGTCGGTCGTATCGTCAAAAATGTAGGCGACCTGCTGGACGAGATCGACGAGGCCGCGGAACTGATCCTCCTTGCCAATCGGAATGAACAGCGGGTGCGCGTTTGCCTTCAGCTTATCGCGCATCTCGGAAACGGCACGGAAGAAATCGGCGCCTACGCGGTCCATCTTGTTGATGAAGGCGACGCGGGGAACGCGGTATTTATTGGCCTGACGCCACACCGTCTCCGACTGAGGCTGAACGCCCGCCACGGCACAAAACACGGCAACGGCGCCGTCCAAAACACGAAGGGAACGCTCGACCTCGGCGGTGAAGTCGACGTGTCCCGGGGTGTCGATGATGTTGATGCGCTGCTTGATGCCCTTCCACGGACCGCAGGAGGCGTTCCAAGCACAGGAGATGGCAGCCGCAGTGATCGTGATCCCACGCTCACGCTCCTGCTCCATCCAATCGGTTACGGTAGTTCCCTCGTGCACCTCACCCATCTTATGCACGGCTCCCGAGTAGAAGAGGATACGCTCTGTAGTCGTCGTCTTGCCCGCGTCAATGTGCGCGGCGATTCCGATGTTGCGGGTCCACTCCAGCGGGAAGGGACGATCCTTCGCGTTGGCCGGAGAAACCTTGCCCTTGTCGGTGACGACGGTGATGTTGGGAACGGAAACGGCTGCCATGGTGGGCGGATTACCAGCGAAGGTGAGCGAAGGCGCGGTTGGCCTGGGCCATCTTGTGGGTGTCTTCCTTCTTCTTCACGACCGTACCCGTGTTGTTGTACGCATCGATGATCTCAGCGGCCAAGGCCTCCTTCATCGGGACGCCCTTGCGGCTTCCCGCCGCGTCGACGATCCATCGCAACGCGAGCGACTCCTGGCGCTCAAATGAGATTTCGACGGGGACCTGATAGGTTGCGCCGCCGACACGACGGCTCTTGACCTCGAGACGGGGACGGGCGTTCTCGAGCGCACCCAGCATGAGGTCGACCGGATCGCCCTTCTCCAGCTTCTCAGAGACCTTCTCAAAGGCTCCGTAGACAATACGCTGGGCAAGGTTCTTCTTGCCGTCCTTCATGACCACGTTGACGAGGTGAGCGACCAACGGGCTGTTGTAACGGATGTCCGGAACGACTTGGCGTTTCTCTGCTCTGTGACGGCGTGACATGGAGGAAGGCGGATTAGCGGGTGATTACTTGGCGGCCTTCGGACGCTTAACGCCGTACTTGGACCGGGAGCGACGACGCTTCTCGACGCCAGTGGCGTCCAAGGTGCCGCGAACGATGTGGTAGCGCACGCCCGGGAGGTCCTTCACGCGGCCGCCGCGGACGAGAACGATCGAGTGCTCCTGAAGGTTGTGCCCCTCATCCGGGATGTAGGAAATCACCTCGTTACCGTTGGTCAGGCGCACCTTGGCCACCTTGCGGATGGCGGAGTTGGGCTTTTTCGGCGTACGGGTCATCACCTGCACGCAAACACCCCGGCGGAAAGGATTGCCGGCCAGCGCCGGGGACTTCGACTTCGCGGACACCTTACGGCGACCTTTGCGCACGAGCTGGTTGATCGTTGGCATGCTGAGGGAAAGAGTCTTACGAGTGGAGAATGACGAAAAGAGGATGACCCTACTTTTTGCGGAAAAGCGGGCAAGCACTTTTTCGCTTCGAGTAGGAAAACTTGCGGCCCCCGCCGGCAAAGCGACCGGAGCCACGTCTGCGAGAGATCACCAGCTGCGACCGGGGATCTGTAACCGACGAGTAAGTTGAAAGGTCGAAGGTTCAGACCGCCGCGCTGACCGCAAGCGCCTTTTTGCCTAGCGTGCGGAATTTTCCGGTCAGCGAGGCGTCGGCCACACGCTTCTTTAGAGATATGCGCAAGCGACGGAGCGTAGGCTAGGGACGCGCGGGTCGCACGACGACAGAGCTGGATCGGCCCGCGGGAAGATACTTCCGTGCCAGGGCCGACAACTCCTCTTGGGTGATGCCCTCATTGTCGGCGTAACGGGACCGGCACCAATCGAGTAACTCCGGCTTTTCCTGAGCGCGGGCCAAAACGTTGCCGAGCCAGTAGCCGTTCGAACGGGATGACTCCCGAAGGCTGGTCAGGACCGGCTCCTTGGCTCGCCTGAGGGCGTCGGCATCGATGCCTCCGTCGGCAAGTTCATCAGCAACCTTGGTGATCACTCCGATGATCGCGTCTGCCTTAGAGGGATCAACCGTGACCCCGGCCTGGATGTAGCCAAAGCCAGGATACGCATCGCCCGCCATGCTGCCTACGCCCGGACTGTAGGCGTCGCCCAACTCCTCCCGCACCTTCACGCGGAGACGATCGCTGAAGATCTCCGCCAGCAGGTTCAGGCGCCGCGCGAGGCGGATGTCGCGGCCGTCGGTCGTCGGCCAATAGATCGCGAGCTCGGCCTTCGGGATCTCCGTCGCGATCGCGAACTCGCGGCGGAACGGCTCCGACGGGAAACGCACCCGGCGGAGTTCCTCGAGGGCTTTCCGAGGGGCGCGCGGCGGCAGGGCGCCGAAGGTCCGCGCGACGGCGTCGATCGCGGCGCCGGGCTCGATGTCGCCCACGACGGCGATCTCGATCGGACCGCGCGCCAGGTCGTCGGCCAGCCACGCCTTCACCTCGGCGAGCGTGCGCCGTGCCATTTCCTCGCGCGCCGGCAAACCGAAGCGGCGGTCGCCACCGGCCAGCAGGCGCGCCACCTCAAGGGAGAACGGCCCGGAGGCGGTGTGCTCGAAGCTGAGGTACATCTGATCGATCCACTTCGCCGCCTGCCGCGCGGCCTCCGGCCGGTAACCCGGATCCGTGATCCGGGCGGCCATCAGCTGCAGTTGGAGCAGGAAGTCCTCGCGGTTGGTGCCGCCGCCGAGCGTGAAGGCGTCACCCGCGGTGCCGAAGCCCACGCCCACCGTGCGCCCGGCGAGGATTCGCCGCAGGTCATCGACGGAGTGACAGCCCAGGCCACCCTCGAGGAACGTGCGTCCGGCATAGGCTGCCAATCCCGGCTGATCCGCCGGCTCGGTGAGCTGACCATGCCCGATCCGGGCGCTCAACCGGATACGGTTGGCTTCAAAGTCAGTCCGTTTGACGTTCAACCGGACGCCATTGGCGAACTCGACGAGGGTGACCTCGAGGTCAGGGACGATTTCCCGACGGACCACGCGGCCCGCCGGCCCAAAATCCACGTAGGCCCAAGCCTGCTCCTCGATCTTTTCCGGGGCTGTGACGAACTGAGCGACGGAGGCGGCGTAGGCTGCGGCAATCGCCTCGCGGGCGCCTTCACCCGATGGCAGCACGGCGTTGCCGGTCACCATCACCAGCCGATGGGAAGCGGACCACGCATCGCGCATCGCGCGCAGGCAGTCGTCGACAGAAACCTTGGCCAAGGCGGGTGCGAACAGGGCGAGATCATCCTCCGCCGACGTCCAAACATCCCGGTCGAGGAGCGACTCCGCGATCTCGTCGGCCAAATCCGGTGACCGCCGGGTCCGCGCAGTCTTGACCGCCTGTTCTAGGCTGTTGCGGAAGTTGGCCACGACCTCGGTCAACTCGGCGGGCTGAAACCCGTGCTCCAGCGCCCGCCGCAATTCCTGTTCAGCCACCCCGAGCGCCGCGGTCCACTGCTCCGCTTTGCAAGAGAGCGTGACGGCCGATTGACGGTAGAAACCGAAGCCCTCCCCTACTCCGGCGCTACCACTCACGAACGGGGCATTTTCCCGGCGCGCGAGCATGGACAGGCGGCGGTTGAGGATGGCGTGCGCAAGGTTGCGCGGAAGGTACTTCAGCCGGTTGGCGGCGGTATCAGGTTCCTTGGAATACGGAGTGGTGGTAGCGACGGTGACGGTGGTGGAGGGCGCTTCCTTCTCGTGGTGATGGAAGACGCGCACGCCCTCGAAGCGCGGCACCGTACCCCATTCCGGCCGGGGCCGGACCTCGCCGCGGCCGCGCAATCCGGTAAAGGCAGCCTTCACCCGACGCTCCGCATCCTCAGGGTCGAAATCTCCGACCAGGATGACCGCCATCAGCTCCGGCCGGTACCAAGCATCGTAGAAGTCCACGAAACGCTCGCGACCGGCCGTCTTGAGGACTTCATCGGTGCCGATGATGTCGCGTCGCGCGAGGGCGGTCCCCTCGAGCATGAAACGAGTGACGGCGCGGCTCGTACGGTAGCCCACCGAGTCGCGGGTGCGCTTCTCGCTGAGAATGATGCCGCGCTCCCGTTCGATCTCCTCGGCGCGCAACGATAATCCCGCTGCGTAGTCGCCGAAAACCTTGGCCGCTTCGTCGAGCGTGGCGGCCTTGGCGTCGGGCAGTTCCAGCAGGTAAAGGGTGCGGTGATAGGACGTGCTGGCGTTGGTGTCGCCACCGAAGCTCATACCCATGCGCTGGAAGAACTCCACGAGCGTCCCCGGCGGGTAATGCGTGCTGCCGTTGAATGCCATGTGCTCGAGGAAGTGCGCGAGCCCCTGCTGGTCTTCGGCCTCGTGCACCGCGCCAGCCTCGATCAAGAGGCGGGCGCTGACGCGCTCCTTGGGCTCGGGGTTGGCCAGGATCACATAGCGGAGGCCGTTCGGGAGCGCGCCGAACCTCGCCCGTGGGTCAGACCGGAGGTCGCTGGAATCCTGCGGGAAAGGAATGGCGGCGGCGAACGCGGGGATGCAAAGGAGGAGCGAAAGCAGCAGCGCGGGCAGTCGGAGCTTCATGCGGAAAGAGCCCGAAAAAGTCCCGAACCCCTGAAAACGGAAGCCGTAACGGATGATTTTCTTTGCGCCGGCCGATGTGTTCGGGGGCAATCCACTTCCAAGAAGTGATGATCTGGCTCTACCGCCTCCTCTTCGTGCCGGTGCTCCTTGGCCTCGCTCCGGGTTACCTGCTGCGGATGCGGCGGCGCGGCGGATACGGGCGGGATTTCGCGCAACGCTTCGGCGCCCACCCGCAACTCGCTCCTTCCGTCGGCCGCCGGCGGGTCTGGATCCAAGCGGTGAGCGTGGGCGAGATGCTCGCGATCGGACCGCTCCTGCGCGCCTTGAAGGCCTCCGGCGCGGAGATCTACCTCACCACAACCACGAGCACCGGCCGCCGTATCGCCGTGGAGCGCCACTCGGAGCTCGCGGCGAACATCGGATACTTCCCCCTCGACGCGTGGCCGTCATCCGCGCGCGCCTGGCGGCGCATCCAGCCCGATCTCGTCATTCTGATGGAGGGCGAACGCTGGCCGGAGCACCTACGGCAGGCCACAGCGCGGGGCGTACCTGTCATCAGCGTGAATTCGAGGCTCAGCGACCGGACGTTTGCGCGAATGCGCCTGCTGGGACCGGCGGCGGGACTTTGCCTGCGAGGAATCAGCCTCCACCTCGCCGCCTCCCGACAGGACGCGGAACGGCTGTCCGCCCTCGGGGTGCCGCCCGACCGGATTCGCACCGTGGGCAACCTGAAGCTCGACGTGAGCATAGAGCCGATTCCGGACGAGGAGAAAAGTCGCCTGCGCGCCGAACTCGGGTTGCGGGAGGGACCGGTCCTGCTGGGCTCGTCGACCTGGCCGGGCGAGGAGGCTGCGCTGCTCCAAGCCTGGCGCGGCGCCCGGGCGGCGGGCCGCGCGGGTTCGCTGCTGCTCGTCCCGCGCCACGCGGAACGCCGCGGGGAGATCGAGACGCTGCTGCGGGAGGCGGGAGTCTCATTCCATCTCCGCACCGCCGGCAAAGCGCCCGGCCCGGTCGACGTGGCCGTGGCCGACACAACGGGTGAACTGCGTCGACTCACCCAGTTGGCCGACCTCGTCTTTGTCGGGAAAAGCCTGCCGCCGCACACGGAGGGCCAGACTCCGGTGGAGGCGGCAGCCTTGGAAAAACCCCTCATTTTCGGTCCGGGCATGGCGAACTTTCGCACGATCGCGGGGGAGCTCCGGCAGCGCGGGGCGGCCATCTCCGTCCCCGATGCCGGAGTGCTGGCGACGCAGATCAGCTCCCTTCTGAGCGAACCAGCAAAGGCCGGCGATATGGCAAGAGAAGCGGCTGCCTGGCACCGCGAGAATCAGGGGGCCTTGGACCGGTCGCTCGCGGAAATTCGCCGCTTTCTCGGCTGAATCGCGCGACTTCGGACGAAACTCGCCGTCAATCCCAGGCTCGGATTCCGGCCGCGGCAGCCCGGCCGCACCGGGAAGCCCGCTTGCCATTTTGACTTGATCGCTTCCCAGTCCCGATTTTCTACCCGCTTTTTCAGTCCCGACCTCGGCCCCGCCGAACGAGGGACCCGCCCTGCAAACCTCGTCCCGTTTCTCGAAAGTCACCATGATCGAAGTCAAAGGACTCGTTAAAACCTACGGTCAGAAGCGCGCCGTCGACGGCGTCAGCTTCTCGGTCAAACGCGGCGACATCCTCGGCTTCCTCGGGCCGAACGGTGCCGGCAAGTCGACCACGATGAAGATGCTCACCGGCTTCCTGCGCCCCGACGCCGGCCGCGCCACGGTCGACGGCGTCGACGTCACCGAGGATCCGGTCGCTGTGAAGACCAAGCTGGGCTACCTACCTGAGAGCGCTCCGGCCTACCCTGAGATGACGGTGGCGGAGTTTCTCGGCTTCATCGCCGAGGTCCGCGGCTTCCGCGGAACTGATGCCGTACGGGCGGCCGTGGACCGCGCGATCGGTCTGACGCATCTTTCTCCCGTTCGAAACCAGACCATCGAGACCCTCTCGAAGGGCTTCAAGCAGCGCGTCGGCTTCGCGCAGGCCCTCCTGCATGACCCGGCTGCGCTGGTGCTGGACGAGCCGACGGACGGCCTCGATCCCAACCAGAAGAACGAAGTGCGTTCGCTCATCAAGAGCATGGCCACGGAGAAGGCCGTGATCCTTTCGACGCACATCCTCGAGGAGGTCGACGCCATCTGCAACCGGGTGATCATCATCTCCCAGGGCCGCGTCGTGGCCGACGAGACGCCGGCCAGTCTGCGAGCCCGCAAGCCCGGCGCCCGCCTCGACGAGATCTTCCGCGAACTGACCCGCGGCGACATTTGAGCCCGCGGCGTTTCTACCAGCCTTCAACGACTCCATCGCCATGCGCCAAATCCGCCCGATCTTCAAACGCGAGTTCCTCGGCTACTTCCGCTCGCCGGTCGCCTACGTCTTCCTCGTCGCCTTCCTCGTCATCTCCGTCTCCCTCGCCTTCTCCCGCTACGGCGGGTTCTTCCGCGCCGGCGTGGCGAGCATGGAGAGCTACTTCACGTTCTTCCCGTGGCTCTTCATGTTCCTCGTGCCGGCAGTCGGCATGCGGCTATGGTCCGAGGAGAAGCGCTCCGGCACGGTTGAACTGCTGTTCACCCTTCCCGTCACCACGCTGGAGGCGGTACTCGGGAAATTCCTCGCCGGCTGGGCCTTCCTCGCGATCGCGGTGCTGCTCAGCTTTCCGATGGCCCTCACAGTCGGCTACCTTGGGGATCCGGACTGGGGCGTGATCGTCACCACTTACATCGGCGCCGTGCTGATGGCCGGCGGATACCTCGGCGTGTGTGCGCTGGCCTCGGCGATGACGAAGAACCAGGTGATCAGCTTCGTCATAAGCCTTGGGGCCTGCGCGGTGCTGCTGTTCCTCGGCTTTAGCAGCTTCACCGAGACCCTTGAGGGCGTGCTGCCCTTGGCGGCCGCCGACGCGCTGGCGAACTTCAGCTTCATCACCCACTTCGACGCCTTCACCAAGGGCATCATCGATCCCAAGGACGTCGTGTTCTTCCTCTCCCTCATGGGCTTCACGCTCTTCCTGAACGTGGTGGTCCTCGAGCGCTGAAACCCTCCAACCCTTCGCGCAGCCATGAAATTCGGCAGCAAGTCCATCGCCATCGGCCTGCTTCTCGTGGGCCTCATCCTCGTCAATTACCTCGCCTCCTCGGTGCCCGTGCGCGTCGACGCCACCGCGGAGTCGATCTATTCCCTCTCCGAGGGAACCCGGCGGATGCTCGGAAAAATCGAGGAGCCGGTCACGGTCGACCTCTACTTCTCCAAGGACGCCAGCGGTCTGCCCATCGCCTACAAGAACTACGCCGCCCGCGTGCAGGAGATGCTCCGCCAATACGGCCGGGCCGCGCGCGGCAAGCTGACCCTGAATGTCATCAATCCGCGCCCGGACACCCCGGAAGAGGAGAAGGCCACGGCCGCCGGCCTCACGCCGCAAGTGGCGCAGCAAGGCGGCGAGCAGTTCTTCTTCGGCCTCATCGTCACGCAGGCCGACCAGCAGAAGACGATCGCCGCTTTCACCCCGCAGCGGGAGCAGTTCCTCGAGTACGACCTCTCCAAGCTGATCTTCAGCGTGCAGCAGCTCGACAAGCGGAAGCTCGGCCTGATCACCAGCCTGCCGCTACAGGGCACCAGCCCGCAGGAGATGCAGATGATGATGATGATGCGCCGCCAACCGCAGCCTTCCCAGACCGTTATATCGGAACTCGAGCAGTCCTTCCGCATCGTCACCGTCGAGTCCTCCGCCAACGAGCTGCCCGCCGACCTCGACGCCCTGATGGTCGTGCACCCGCAGGGTCTGTCGCCGAAGCTCCAGTTCGCGATCGACCAGTTCCTCCTCGGCGGCAAGCCCGTGTTCCTGGCCCTCGACCCGTCGTCGCAGCACTTCAAGCGCCAGGGCGGCCAGCAGCAGATGATGATGGGCGGCGGCGCCCAGAACGTCACCAGCGACCTGCCCGCCCTGCTCAGCGCCTACGAGCTGAGCTACGACGCGCAGAAAGTCGTCGGCGATCTTGAGAACGCCACCCAGGTCCAGACGGGCGGCGGTAACCTCGCCCGCTTCCCGGTCTGGCTGAGCCTGGCCGGCCGGAAATCGTTCAACGCGAAGTCTATGGCGACCGCGCAGCTGAATTCGGTGATGTTCATCGAGGCCGGCAGCATCTCCCAGAAGGCCGGAGGCTCCCTCACCTTCACGCCCCTAATTGAGACGTCTGCCCAAGCCGGCGACATGCCGAGTATGATGCTGCAATTCGCGCAGCCTGACGACGTCGCGAAGCAGATCACCCCGAGCGGCAAGAAGACCGTCGCCGCGATGGTCACGGGGAAGTTCAAGACCGCTTTCCCCGACGGGATGCCCTCCGATCCCCCGCCGCCGGCCGGCTCCAACGAGCCGAAGAAGGAGGAAAAGAAGCCCGACGGCCCGGCCCTCAAGGAGTCGAAGGCCAACTCGACGCTGTTCGTTATCACCGACACCGACTGGCTCTTCGACGACTACAGCGTACGGAAGTTCAACTTCTTCGGCCAGACGGCCGCCCAGCCGATCAACGACAACCTCGCGCTCGCCGCCAACACGGTCGAATTCCTCGGCGGCTCGCAGGACCTCATCTCCATCCGCGGCAAGGGCACGTCGCTCCGGCCGTTCGACGTCGTTCGCTCCATGGAGGCCGAGGCCCAGAAGCAGTATCAGTCGAAGCTGACCGAACTCGATGGCCGCCTCCAGCAGGTGCAGACGAAGCTGAGCGAGCTGCAGGGTAAGAAGGGCGAGGGCAACCGCCTCGTCGCCACACCCGAGATGGCCAAGGCCATCGAGGACTTCCAGAAGCAGCAGGCCAAGATGCGCGGGGAACGCCGCGAGATCCGCCGGGCGCTCCGCGAGGACATCGACCGCCTCGAGAACCGGCTGCTCGTCCTCAACCTCCTTGGCACGCCCGTGCTCATCGGCGCCTTCGGCTTCTGGTTCTACCGCAACCGCCGGAAGTGAGCCCGCCGCCAACCGCCAACCAACGAACCGATCTCCCGCGATGAAAATCAAGACCCTGGTCGTCTCCATCATCGTCCTCGCCGTCCTCGCGGCCGGCGCCTTCCTCCTCCAGCGGCCTGCGCCGCCCCCGCCGGCCGACGCCCGCCTCAACCAGCCGATGGTCGACCGAGCTGTCGTCGAGAAGGCGACCGCGATCCGCATCACCGACGCCGGCAAGACCATCGACCTCACCCGGCAGGCCGACGGCACCTGGAAGGTGCCGAGCTACTTCGACATGCCCGCCGATTTCGGGAAGCTCTCGGGCTTCGTCGGCAACCTCACCGAGGCCAAGCTGCAACGGCTGGTGACCAGCAACGCGGAGCGCATCGCGCGCCTCGAGTTCAAGGACACCAAGGTCGAACTGCTCGACGGCACCGGCAAGGTGCTCTTCACCGTCACGCTCGGGAAGAACCCCGAGACCGGCGGCGGACGCTTCGTGCGCTTCGGCGACGAGCAGAAGGCCTTCCTCGCAAGCTTCGGCGCGTGGCTCGACACCGAGGCCCGCAACTGGGCCAACGCCGAGCTGATGAACATCAAACCCGACGACGTCGCCAAGGTGGAGATTCCCTTTGCCGAGGGCGGGCCGATCACCGTTTCCCGCGCCAAGAAGGAGGATCCGTGGACGTCGGACAAGACGCCCGCCGGCCAGAAGGTGAAGGCCGACCGCGTCGCCTCGCTGCTGAGCAGCGTGGGCACGG
>JACCDP010453285.1_pt1 | contig 17347 bp, 14 predicted proteins | sample 7445841 | NCBI WGS metagenome assembly JACCDP01 (sample SAMN15323441, study PRJNA562643) | freshwater metagenome | isolation source: river surface water | place: USA:Blue River Watershed | collected 2017-08-17 | reverse complement strand
TTTTTTCCGCCTTCATCTTCGTCGTTCAGCCATAAATTGGGAAATCGTTTTTCAATTTCACTGGGCAATAAGCCCGCAAATAAAGCATTACGCGCGTATTGGGTGGCAGAAGGCAGTATACTGTAAAACAATTCTTCTTCCTCCACCTTAAAATATTCCGAAACAATGGGTTCAATTATTTTCCATTGATCATACCTCAGGTTATCTATAACCAATAAAAAGGTATTGGGGTATTTATCTAACTCAGGAATTAACTTACTTTTTAAAAGGGTGTGCGACATTACCGGAGGAGCATTGTCTTTACCATTCAGCCAGGCGATGTATTTCTTTTCGATAAATTTAAAAAACTGGGTGTTGGCTTCTGACTTCTGCATTTTCAGCACCTCGCTCATACTCTTATCATCTGAACGTTCTATTTCCAATTCCCAATACACTAATTTCTTATACAGTTCGGCCCATTCCATTGCATTGAGGTTATCGCTGATGCTCATGCCAATTTGCTGAAACTCCTTGCGGTAAGCCGTATTGGTTTTGGCACTGATGAGTCGCTTATTGTCTAAGGTTTTTTTTAGGGATGATAAGATTTGGTTGGGATTGACAGGTTTTATGAGGTAATCGGCAATTTTAGAACCTATGGCATCTTCCATGATGTGTTCTTCCTCGCTTTTGGTGATCATAATAACCGGAAGTGCGCTTTTGAATGTTTTGATCTGACTCAGGGTTTCCAGTCCGCTCAGGCCGGGCATGTTTTCATCCAGTAAAACAACGTCAAAATCCTTATCGCGTATAGCCTCCAGCGCTTCGTCTCCGCTACGGGCTATACTTACTTCGTAGCCTTTATCACTCAAAAAAAGTATGTGAGGTTTAAGCAGTTCAATCTCATCATCGGCCCAAAGCAATTGAATTTTATCCATAAAGTGTTTTAGTTAAAAAAGGTGTTTCTTAATTATGTGCATACGCAAGATGGGAAAAAATATTGTTATAACTTTGTTAATGAATGCTAAATGCCCAACCGAATAAACGAAAAATTATCAACGATCCTATTTACGGATTTGTGACATTGCCTGATGAACTAAGCTTTGACCTGATTAATCATCCCTATTTTCAGCGGCTGCGAAGAATAAAACAACTGGGAATGACCAATTTGGTGTACCCGGGAGCATTACACACACGTTTTCACCATGCTATTGGCGCCATGCACCTGATGACAGAAGCGGTAAAAACCTTGCAAAGTAAGGGAGTGAACATAACTGAAGAAGAGAGTCAGGCCGTTAATATTGCTATATTGCTGCATGATATTGGTCACGGGCCTTTTTCCCATGCACTTGAACATACTATTGTTACCGGCATTCATCATGAGGATATTTCAGCTATGCTCATGGATAAACTCAACAGCACCTTTGATAACAAACTGAGTCTGGCTATAGAAATATTTAACAACCGTTATCCCAAAAAATTCCTGCATCAGTTGGTATCCGGTCAGTTGGATATGGACAGGTTAGATTACTTAAGAAGGGATAGTTTTTTTACCGGTGTTTCGGAAGGAGTGGTGAGCAGTGATAGAATTATTAAGATGTTGAATGTAGTGAATGACCAGTTAGTGGTAGAAGAAAAAGGAATTTATTCCATTGAGAAATTTATTATTGCCCGCAGGCTCATGTATTGGCAGGTATATTTGCATAAAACAGTACTGGTATCGGAAAACATACTTATTAATATTTTAACCCGTGCAAAAGAATTAGCGGATGTAAATACCAAACTCTTTTGCACTCCCATGCTCGAACATTTTCTATACCACCGATATACCCGAAAATCTTTCGGAGAACAACCTGAAATACTGGAGTGGTTTGCACAGTTAGATGATTACGATATTCTCAGTGCCATTAAAGTATGGGTGAATCATCCTGATTTTATTTTAAGCTGGCTTTGCCGTAATTTAATAGAACGGAAACTATATAGAATAGAAATTCAGAATGAAACTTTTGATGAGGGTTACGTCAATAACATGAAAGAAAGTGTAAAAACAAAATACAACTTAAACCATGAAGACTTAAGGTATTTTGTGTTCACCAAAACGGTTTCCAATGAAATTTACAACGTAAATAAAATCGGGATTAATATTCTTTTTAAAAATGGTCAGGTAAAAGATATTTCTGTGGCTTCGGATCAGTTAAACGTAGAAGTGTTGAATAAAACAGTTCAGAAACATTTTCTTTGTTACCCCAAACAATAAGTTATTCCAGTTTCCAGGCTGCTTCCATTCCCCTGAAACCAATATCTTTCAAGGTATCTCCGGCATCAGGTTCAAACCAGTTGTCGTTGCCCGATTCCTTCCATTCAAAGCTTTGGTTGGTAGATAGTTTTATCCTTATCACCAAATTTTTACTACTGTTCCAGTCAATGGTTAAGGGCATTAACTGCCCCAATGCCGAGCCGAAGGCACAGGTAATAATTCCTTTTCCTTTGGGAACAGGTGAATAGGGCATGGGATTCACTTGTGTGATAAGGGTATCTGTAAGTTTTCCTTCTGCTCCGGAAATGTTTCCGCCCACACGCTGTTCTATCATATAATAGCCGCAGCCGATATTACCAGCACCAGCAGTCGGACTCAGGCTTAAGGTTTTTAGTTTACAGGTATTAACAAAAACAGAGGAGCTAAGAAAACTTCCATAGGTAGCCACACCATGCGATGCACCTTGCTTTATTTTTATGTCAAAATTTTGATAGGCCACACCCAACCTTAGCCATTTGTAGGTACCCAGGGGTATTTTGGTGAGCGGCAGGCTAAATGCCATTTGGTTGTTTGCGGTTAATACAGCTTTTGAAAAATCAATGGACGGATTTCCTCCTGCAGTAGTTTCATCTGCCTTGAAAATAACTTTCCCCTGTCCTAAAGAATCAAAATCACGAGCCAGTTCAATATAGTGTACAAAAAATTTATTCATTCTTGGAGATTGTGCCCTGTGCCCTGCAGGTAATAAAGCAATTTGGCCTATGCTGTCGAGCCTGAAAATACTGGAATCAGTATTAATTACAAAAATAAGGTGAGGTGGTATAGGAAGGGCTTTTTCTTTTATAACTTTTTCTTTTTCACAGGCACCAAGAAATAAAAATCCTGTAATAATAATTATTCCCCAAAATATCAATCTAAGTATTTTCATGAAGGTAAACTACTGAATACCTAAGGTACAAAATTTCTGCGATTTATATTTCACTCGCCCTTATCATGCCTCATTTCGGCACGGAAACAGGTTGTAACAAAAACACGAGCGCCCTATATGTATCATTAAACAGCAGGCTTACTTAGTAAAAAAAGAGCAAGGATATTCTCCCATGCCTGCAATCAAATTCCGGAATTTCCATTAGCGTTTTGCTCATGGAATAAGGCCGGAGAAAAAGAAAGTATAAACAGGTTCTGTATAGAATTTGTTCCGGCGGCTGCACCATCATAAGATTAGCTATTTTTGAAAAAAAATTGTTCATGCAGGAAGCTCAATTAAAGGATAAAGCATTAGTGATTTCATTGTTATGTGAGGCATTTGATACCAACCCAAGTGTAAATTATGTGGTGAAGCAGGATAGAAGAAGAAAGCAGCGGATAAGAAGCCTGATGCACTACTCCTGGAATATATGCAGGAAATATGGCAAAGTATATTTAGCCGATAACCGTAAGGCCTGTGCTCTGATTGTATTTCCCGATAAGAAAAAGCCCTCTCTATGGACCATGTTTCTGGATGTGAAGTTGATGTTTTCCAGCATTGGAATAAAGAAATTGCCTCTGATATTGGAAAGGGATAAAAAGATTAAGTCGAATTACCCCAACAGTAAGGTGTATGCATTATGGTACATTGGAGTTTATCAGAAGGAACAAGGGAAAGGATATGGTTCATCTTTATTGAGTGAATTATTGCAGGATGCAAAAAGTAAGGGTAGGAATGTTTACATAGAAACTTCAGTTACAGCTAATGTAAAGCTTTATGAAAAATACGGATTTCAGTTATATGGTGAGTTAAAACTGGATCATGAATTGTTTTTACTCAGGAAGGAGTGGTGAGAATAATTTTTAAATTATTCCTGACTGTAGTATATTTTTATCTGGGCAGCTTTTTTTTGGAAGTCAATTTTTAAAATGGATATTCGGGTTACACTAATACCGGTTTTGGAAATAAGATCATCTATGAGTAGTTGTTTTTTATCGGCATGAATCAGGTCCAGGTTATCGTAAACAATAATTTTTGACCCCTCTTTTTTCACCATCCAGCTGTGTTCTACAACAAATACGGCAACTATAATCAGTAAATTGATCAAAATTAAAAACAAGTATTCATAGCCGGGCAACACCTGATCAATTCGGGCTATTGCGGTTATTAGGCCCATGGCAATTACCATAAACAAATAAGTCATGTCCTTAATGGATAGTTCTTCTGTTTTGTAACGCAACATGCCAAATACGGCAAATAAGCCAAAAGCGGCCCCCATGGATAGTTCTGCCTTATTAAGCAAATAAGACATCAGAAAAATGACAAGGTTAAAAATATAGAAGGTTAGAAAAAGCTCCCGGTGTTTGTATATCGGAAAGTAAATAAAGCGAATAAGTATAAATAGGGCAACAAGATCAATAATAAGGCGAATACCCATGTTGCTGACCAATTGAGGAATTAGACTTTCACTTTGCAAAAGTAGTCCGGTTGTTAGTTGCCATAATAGCTGCATATACTTTTATTTTGGATTCTTTTTAAACAAAAAAAGTAATAAACTTCCCGGGTACCCCGGCTGTTAAAATTACCTGCAAGTATACTAAAAGGATTGAAATGCAGCTTAATATTGTTAAACAGGCTGCTGGTTGTTTGGGCAACCCGTAGGGGCAACTGCGTTCAATTAATGGCCTTTAGCCGGTATTGGCTATTTTGTAATACCTGGTAAAAGGAATGCATAGTTTAAGTAAAGAAAAAGGTATAATGCTCCGACCCCATGAAGGGATTCGAGTTCAGGGCTTGCCCTGGTGTTCATACTTGTGACTCAGAAATAATAAAATGCTTAGTGTTTCACCAACTTATAGGTGTTCTGGTTATTTAGAAGAATAAGATATACACCAGGGCTGAAGTGTGCAACACTTAGTTTTTGTTCGCCATGCACAACACCATTAGATAATTTATCTCCTAAAGCATTATGAATACTATAGTAGTTTTCTCCGCTGGCATTTAAGAAGCGAATTTCGTTTTCTGATGCACTGAATAATATTTCAGGCTGTTTATTGAAAGCGCCACCAACTGAAGTTGTTCCACAGCCTGGCCCATCCGGACAGTCGGCATCATAAACCCATACCCCGTTAACACCTGGTATTTCATTGGCATTAGCATACCATTGGTTGTGCCAGGTTTTACATTTATAATAAACTTTCGTGTTGGGATTTGGGTATGAAGCACTGGCATTATATTCTACAGCTCCACAATAGGTATTTCCGCCATTTGTGCCACAGCCTTCTGCACCACCAGTATAAGTAGCCATGCTGAAGTTATTGGCATTTTGTATGGCTGTTGCTTCTGCTTGTCCGTTCAATACTTTTGATCCCACGTGCATGTAGGAATAGGCAGAACTGTTCAGTGAGCTATTACTCATTAACAGTTGCCAGATCATAATGCCATCCATGTTATCGGTTCTGGAAGGGAACTGACTGATATGAGCAGATAAGGAGGCTACGTTTTGGTGTGTATATTCATAATAGGGCCCCCAGGGTTCATTGGGATAATGAACTCCCGCTGCTACCACAAAGCCATACTGCTCGGCATAGTATGCAAAAGCTTCATACATAATTTTCCGGTTGGTACTTGCACCGCAATTATAACCCTGGTAAGCAATAATATCGATTTTATCTCCAACACTTTTTATAACCGGAATCATGTGTCCGGTTGCAGAAAATCCAAATAAATTAATGCCATTACAGGCTGCAGCACTATTATATAAATTAGCATCTGATTCGCCGGTGAGGGAGTTTCTATTGGCATATTTGTACGGAGAGCTGGGGTCGTCATTGGTTTGTCCGCCCAAAGCACCTACACCGCTGGGGGCACAGGCTAAAATATAACCTTTGCTTTTCGGCATCAGCGCCCTGGAATTGTTAAAAAAGTCGATAAAATGTTGAACGTTTTGGGCGTTGCCAATACCGGAAAAGGATCCGTCTGGTTCATAATCCCAGTCAATACCAACAAAACCAATATCGTCCACCAGGTCTTTTATTGCCTGATAATTGATGTTGTAGGCGGAGGCATCATTCCAAAAGGTTTCTCCGCCTATGGACAAAATAACTTTAATCCCTTTTTTTGCTAATGCGGAAACGCTTTCTTTTAGTGCGCATCCGTCGTATGGAGTTTGAATACCTGTAGTGGTGAGGTCATAAGAGCCTTTAGTATAGGTTAAATTGGGTTTTGCAAAGGAAAGAAACACATAATTTACAAAAGGAGGAATCTCCCGGAGTTTAGAATTTTGATTGGTAGTTGCCCAGTCTTCTGACCAGGAAGGGAAATAACCTATAACAACCCGGTTATTGATTTGAGGGAAGAGACCGGAATAAGCGCAAATTAGTAAAAGCGTTAATAGTAAATTTTTTTTCATTGGGGGCAATAAATTGAAGTTAAACATTTAAAATTATACAGTTCACAATCGTTAATACGAAAAAACAAATAACAGCTGCTAATAAAAAATACAGGTGGTGGCGAGAAGGTTAACTTTACTTTCAATAAACAATTACTAAACATATAATTATTTACTGTAGCAAAAATACAAAAGGTATTTTGGAAAGGCAAAAATCAATTGCCATCTCCTGTGTAAATCCTTCGAAAAGGAGCTTTTTCCCGTTGAATGGAGGTATTGTAGGATATTTACTGAATTTTCAAATCACTTTTGGGTGAGCATTCTCCTTGTTTTAGTATCTAACATTTTACCTGGATAATAGCAGGTTTAATCGTTTCTTTAATCACCATCAATACGTATAACTTTATTAACACCATTTACTTTTTTGAGTTTATTAATAAGCTGAGTCAGGTGATCAGTACTGTGAACATAAACCATGATGGTTCCTTCAAAAACCCCGCCTTCTGTATCAAAGCTAATGGAACGCATGTTTACATTGTATTGGGTTGAGATGATTTTAGTAATGTTGTTGACTATTCCCAATTCATCGGTTCCTGTTACTTTAATGCCTGCCAGGAAAGATATCAGCTGTTCACTGTTCCATTTGGCTTTTACAACCCGGTATGCAAAGTTAGAAAGCAATTGTGCCGCATTGGGGCAATTGATCCGGTGTATTTTTATTCCTTCACCAATAGTAATAAAACCAAACACATCATCACCAGGTATTGGGTTGCAGCAGGGCGAAAGCTTATAGTCGAGCTTTTGCATGTCGTCGCCAATCACTAACAGGTCGGTTTTACCTCTCACTCCGGCTACCATTTGTTCCAGTGAAGGAGCAGTATCTTGCTTTTTCGCCGCAAACTTTTCGGGATGTTCTTTGAACTTTACAAATTCTTTAACCTGTTTGGTGTCTACAACTGCTTTGGCTGTTCGGTAAAAGAGTTCCTGAGTATTGGGTAATTTTAAAAAAGCGGCAAATTCCTGTATGTTCTGTATGGTGAAGTCCAGTTTGGCTTTATAAAATTTTCGCTCTAATATTTCTCTTCCTTCTTCTGCAATTTTTCTTCTTTGCTCTTTAAGGGCATATTTTATTTTTGATTTAGCTTTGGCCGTTATTACAAAGCTTATCCAGTCTTCTTTTGGTGTTTGTTTGGAAGAAGTGAGGATCTCTATCTGGTCTCCGCTTTTTAACTGGTAGCTAAGCGGTACTAATTTATGATTAACCTTTGCACCAATACATTGTTCGCCAACTTTGCTGTGTATTTCAAAGGCAAAATCAAGGGCTGTAGCTCCAGCCGGTAAAGTTTTCATTTCACCCTTTGGGGTAAAGGCAAAAATTTCTTCGGCAAATAAATTCAACTTAAAGTCATCGATAAAGTCCAATGCATTTTCTTCCGAACTTTCCAACATCTCGCGGATACGTCCTAACCAGTCCTCCAGCTGGCTTTCTCTTTCAGCAGCAGCGTCTTTGTATTTCCAGTGAGCGGCGTAACCTTTTTCTGCCAGGTCATCCATTCTAACAGTTCTGATCTGCACTTCCACCCATTTGCCTTCAGGTCCCATAACAGTGGTGTGCAGTGATTCATAACCGTTTGATTTAGGCGTAGAAATCCAGTCGCGCAGCCTTTCCGGGCTGGGGTGGTAAAAATCAGTAATGATGGAATAAATTCTCCAGCAGTCGGTTTTCTCTAATTCAAAAGGTGTGTCAATAACAATGCGGATGGCAAAGAGGTCATAAATTTCTTCAAAGGCAACCCCTTTTCCTTTAATTTTATTATAGATGGAGAAAACCGATTTAGGTCTGCCCAATATCTTAAATTTAAAGCCCTGTTCCTGCAGAATTTCTTTTATGGGCTCGATAAATTTCTGGATGAATTTTTTTCTTTCCGGCTCTGTTTCCTTGAGTTTATTTTGTATTTCAAGATAAGTTTCGGTGTCGGTGTATTTGAGTCCAAGGTCTTCTAATTCGGATTTAACGGCATTGAGCCCGAGCCGGTGTGCGAGTGGCGCATAGAGGTAAAGTGTTTCAGAAGCAATTTTCATTTGTTTGTCGCGCTTCATGCTTTCCAGGGTACGCATATTGTGCAGCCTGTCGGCCAGCTTAATAAGGATTACCCGTACATCATCCGAAAGGGTAAGCATCATCTTCCTGAAGTTCTCGGCTTGCAGGTTAGCGGTATGGTCAAAAACACCTGAAATTTTGGTTAGTCCATCAATAATTTTAGTAATTTTTTCACCAAACATCCCTTTAATGTCTTCCAGTGTAATATCTGTGTCTTCAACAGTATCATGTAAAAGGGCGCAAACAATGGAAGTAGTTCCCAGACCAATTTCCTCGGCGCAAATCTGAGCAACAGCAATAGGATGATAAATATAGGGCTCACCAGATTTTCGCCTCATTTCCTTATGGGCGTCTACGGCCACTTCGAAAGCCTTACGGATAAGTTCTTTATCCCCTTTTTCCATCCTGCGTTTGCAGGCTCTTAGCAGGTTTTTGTAACGGGCTAATATTTCTTTTTTTTCGTTCTCTAAGTCAATTTCTTGCATATTCCTGTAACATGGGGTTGAAGTCAGGGATGGAATTCCTTTAAAGAATACCTGAGCCTTGTTGCAACTAATTATAGTGGTTTAAAATTAGTTGAAACATCTGTATTAAACAATGCAGGAAATAAATATCTTTGACTCAGAGCCTTAAAAAATAATCAAACTTTATTAAGAAATTATTAGACAGAACAATTTATGAGTTTAACAATTGGTCAAACAGCCCCCGATTTTTTTCTTTTTAATACAGAGAAAGAGAAAGTAGAATTAAAAAATTACAGAGGAAAAAATGTATTGTTATTGTTTTTCCCCTTTGCCTTTACCGGTGTTTGTACTTCTGAACTGTGCGGTGTGCGCGATAACTACAAGGTATATGAAGGTCTTAATGCAGTTGTATTAGGTATTTCTGTTGATTCCCCGCATACACTCAGAAAATTTAAGGAGGAGAATAACTTAAATTTTCAGTTGTTGTCAGATTTTAATAAAACAGTTTCTGAAGCCTATTTTACTATTTACGAAAGTTTCACTAATATGGAATTGAAGGGAGTTTCGAAACGCTCGGCTTTTGTAGTTGATAAGGAGGGGGTGTTACGGTATGCGGAGGTACTTGAAAATGCAGGTGAGCAACCCAACTTCACCAATATAAAAAAGGTTTTAGAAGGGCTATAGAGAGTCACCAGAATTTTGTTTTTAGAATTAGTTCGCTTTTATATCCCTGACTGATGCTATTACCCTGTTTACATGCGCATTTGAAGGAAGCTGGCTGTGATGAGGCGGGCCGGGGTTGTTTGGCAGGACCGGTGGTTGCCGCGGCTGTTATTTTACCACCTGATTATAGCAATAATCGCCTCAACGATTCCAAGAAACTGAATGAAAAACAGCGCTATGAATTAAGAGTGGAAATTGAACGGGAAGCGTTGGCCTGGGCCTGGGCGCAGGCAGACCACAAGGAAATTGATGAAATAAATATTCTGAATGCTTCGTTTTTAGCGATGCACCGGGCAATTGAAAAATTGAACGTAAAACCGGAGTTCCTCATAATAGATGGCAATCGTTTTAAGCCCTATCCTGGAATAACGCACCAGTGTATGATAAAAGGTGACGGAAGGTTTTTAAATATAGCCGCCGCATCCGTTTTAGCTAAAACTTACCGGGATGATATTATGTTGCAACTGCATGCGGCTTATCCTGTATATGCCTGGGATAGAAACAAAGCTTACCCTACTGTCGATCATCGGGAAGCAATAAGAAAACATGGCTCCAGCCCGCATCACCGTATGTCATTTACATTATTACCATCCCAGCTGGAGTTGGATTTTAATAATCCCCTTACAGTTTAAAAGGTAAAGAACAAGAATTTTAACGTTCTTTCTTTATGTAGGAAAAAGACAAAGGATTGGTTTTAAGTTGTCCTAATTGCTTTCTGTTTCTGTAAATATCTATAGCAGTATAAATTGCCTTCTTGAACGACTCTTCATTGCCTATATTTTTTCCGGCAATATCGTATGCAGTTCCATGATCGGGAGAGGTACGAATAAAGGGGAGTCCGGCCGTGTAGTTAACACCGTTGTTGAAAGCCAGAGTTTTAAAGGGTATTAAGCCCTGATCGTGATACATGGCGAGTACGGCATCAAATTTTTTATAAGTACCATTGCCAAAAAATCCGTCAGCAGGATAAGGGCCAAAGGCCAGCATAGTGTTTTTCACCTGTTCAATGGCAGGAGCTATAATGTCTTTGTCTTCATTACCAATAACGCCATTATCTCCGGCATGTGGATTAAGACCCAGTACTGCTATTCGGGGTTTGCGGATATTAAAATCGGTAATGAGTGAATGGTGCAATTGCTGGAGGCGCTTCACTATTTTTTCGGTGTTGATAGAGGCAGCCACCTTACTGAGGGGCAAATGCCCTGTAACGAGGGCTATTTTTAGTTCATCACTGCACATAAACATCATAGCCTCTTGCCCTTGCCCAATTTTATGAGCCAGGTATTCGGTATGTCCGGTAAAATTGAACTGCTCAGACTTAATATTTTCCTTGTTAATGGGAGCAGTAACCAGCACGTCAATATCATTATTTAAGAGGGCTTCAGCTGCCCGTTCTAAGCTAAGCAAGGCATACTTACCACCGGTACTGGTACTTTTGCCCATTTCAATACTTACCTCTTCTTCGTAACAGATAAAAATATTCGGTTTTTTGTTATTTAACTGGTTCAAGTCACGGGTGGGGTGAAGGTTTAAATCTTCCAATCCAAGCACCCTTCTGTAATAGCCAACCGTTTTTTGAGAACTAAATAAAACAGGTGTACACACTTCACATAGCTGGGGTTCCATAAATGTTTTAATAATCACCTCTAAGCCCAAACCATTAATATCGCCCTGCGAAATGCCTACTTTAATTTTTTCTTCACTCATAAGTCAATGATAGCTATAAGCCTATTTAAAATCTGTATAATTTTGTTTAAAGAAATCGTATAATAACCTTACTCCAACTCCTGTTCCTCCTTTAATACGATAATGTTCCCGGGTGTTAAGGAAAGAAGGTCCAGCAATGTCTAAGTGAATGTAGGGGAAGTCTGTAAAACGGGAAAGAAACTTGCCAGCGGTAATAGCTCCGGCAATGTTTCCTCCTATACTTTTCATGTCGGCAATTTCAGAATTTAATAATTCATCATATTCTTCCCAGAAAGGGAATTCTGCTACACGTTCATATATATTCTCTCCGCTATTTTTAAGCTGTTGAAAGGTTTTTTCTTCTGCAGTACCCATACCCACAATACCAAAGGAACCTATGGCAACTGCCGCCGCACCGGTAAGCGTGGAGAGTTCAATGGTAAGCTGGGGTTTATATTTTTTGGCGTAGGATAGTGCATCCGCGAGGATCATTCTTCCTTCTGCATCAGAATTCAGCATTTCAACTTTAGCTCCGCTATGCATAGTAATAATATCGCCGGGTGCAAATGCATTACCACCTGGACGGTTATCGGTAGCCGGAATAAGGGCTATGATATGAAGTGGTATTTTGTTTTTAGCAATAGCGTAAAGTGCGCATCCTACCGCAGCTGCACCCGCCATGTCCGATTTCATACTGTCCATACTGTTAGGCGTAGGTTTCAGACTAAGTCCGCCCGTATCGTAAACTACCCCTTTACCTACTAATACCACCGGTTGTTTATTTATGGCTCCTTTGGGTTTGTATTCCATGATGGTGAAGGTAGGAGGGTCTATACTCCCCAGGTTTACAGCAAGTAAACCTCCCATTTTTAATTGCTCAATTTGTTTTTTATGCAGTACTTCCACTTTTATACCTGCTTCCTTGCCCAGGCTTTGAAAGTCTTTGGCCAGGTCAAGAGCATTCAGATGATTTACGGGCTCATTAATTAAATCACGGGCATGGCAGGTGGCGTAAACTAATATATTCAGTTCTTCAATATCCTTTTCAGTGGTTTTACCACATACAACCTGCACACTTTCTAAGCTGTTTTTTTCTTTGTTAACAGTTGTTTTGTGATGTATAAACTGGTAGTTGGATAAGGCAATACCTTCGGTTAGGTCAGTTGCCGATTTCTCTTGATCTGAAAGGTTGTAGATAAAAACCTCTTTGCAAAAGTCGCGATTCAGAATATTCGATATGTTACTGCCAGCTCTTCTAAGGTTTTCACGTTGGTAAGGATATTTTTTTGCGATTTCTGTAAGTACAATAATTATTCTTTGATTGGTTCGTTTGATCGTTATTAATTTCTGCTCATGCTTTCTGGAAAACTCATCGATATATTTTATTTCCTCCTTAGTTAGACCAAAGCTGCTGTTAAGCGGCAACTTGTCTGCAATTACAACCACATGTTGGTGTTGGGGGAGGGTTTTTGCTTTTTTAATCGTGAGCTTCATTAGTTTTTGTACTTTTACAGGTTAATGAGTTATAAAAGCGGTAAATGTAATTATTCTGAAGGTTTATTCAAATAAATCGCACGAAGTAAAAGCTAAAAAAACAAAACAAAAGTCATTATTTTTTTTCATGAGAACTGATTATTTACTGGCAAAAGCATTGAACCTTGAATTTTTAAGTATTGAAGAGGGAGTGTATTTATTTGAACATGCTGCTACTGCCGAATTAATGTATGTGGGTAACGAAATACGGAAAATAAAAAAAAATAATTCTGACAAAGTTACCTGGATCATAGACAGAAACCTGAATACAACCAATGTATGTATTGCCAACTGCAAGTTTTGTAATTTTTACAGAATCCCAGGACATGCGGAATCTTACATCACGGACATAGCCACCTATAAGAAAAAAATTGAAGAAACTTTCCGTTATGGGGGTGAGCAATTGCTCCTGCAAGGTGGGCATCATCCCGAACTGGGTCTGATTTTTTATACAACACTGTTTAAAGAATTAAAACAACTTTATCCGAATCTTAAATTACATGCACTTGGACCTCCCGAAATAGCTCATATTACCAAATTAGAAAAATCTACCCACACAGAAGTACTGGAAAAACTGATAGAAGCCGGGCTCGATAGCCTGCCGGGTGCAGGAGCTGAGATATTGAATGACAGAGTAAGGCGCCTGATATCAAAAGGAAAATGCAATGGCAGAGAATGGCTGGATGTGATGAGGGCAGCTCATCAGCTTAATCTTACTACTTCCGCAACCATGATGTTTGGGCATATAGAAAGCATTTATGAACGCTTCGAACACTTAGTTTGGATCAGGCAGGTGCAGAGCGAGAAACCGGCTCACGCAAAAGGCTTTATTGCCTTTATTCCCTGGCCATTTCAGGATGATGGTACTTTATTAAAAAGACTGAAAGGAGTAAGGAATAATGTGAGTGCGGATGAATATATCCGCATGCTTTCCTTAAGTCGTATCATGTTGCCAAACATTGACAATATTCAGGCTTCCTGGCTAACCGTAGGGAAAGAAACGGCCCAGCTTTGTTTGCATGCCGGTGCCAATGATTTTGGTTCTATTATGATTGAGGAGAATGTGGTTTCTGCGGCTGGTGCCCCACATCGCTTCACCTACAAATCTATTCAACAGGCAATTGAAGAAGCCGGATTTGTGCCGCAGCTCCGTAACCAGCAATATGAATACAGGGAGCTTCCTATACAAATAGAAGAACAGGTAATAAATTATTAGTTATTGGATTTTAACGTAGGGATTGGTTTTTTTCTCCCGCTCAATGGTAGTAGGCTCTCCATGACCACAGTAAACTATGGTTTTGTCGGGCAACACAAATAATTTTTGCTGAATACTTCTTACCAGGGTATCCGCATCACCCAGTGGCAGGTCAGTACGACCAATGCTTCCCCTAAAGAGCACATCCCCATTAATTAAAATGCCGGCTCTTTCATTATAAAATACCACATGACCCGGTGCATGACCCGGTGTATGAATCACACTTAAGGTGGTTTTGCCAAATTTTATGGACTCTCCTTCCTTTAAAAATCCGGCAGGCCGTGGACTCACATCGCAGGGTAATCCATATTTAATGCTGGCTTCGGCCTGACTGTTAAATATAGGAAGATCGGCTTCGTGAATAAAGGGCTTGAGTCCGTATGTATCAAAAACATATTTGTTTCCGGCGATATGATCTACATGGCCATGAGTATTGAGCAACTGCTTTACGTTGAGGTGGTGAAACTGTATGTAGCTGCTTAATTGATGTTGTTCACTGGCTCCGTAACAACCCGGATCAATAATCACTGCTTCTTTAGTTTCGTCATACAAGAGATACGTGTTTTCCTGGAAGGGGCCAAAAGTAAAGGAATGAACCTGCAGCATAAAAGTATTGAAATAGATAGCCCGAAGTTAACGAAAAAATTACAGCCTGTTTAGGAAGTTATAGCGGTTGCTATAAAAAGATTAGCTTTTACCTGCTAACAAAATTGGCGAAATAAGTCATGAAATTAGCAAAAATGCCCATGTTGGCCGAAAAATACGGGTAGGCCGCTTCTGAAAAAAATATCTACAGAAAATCCTTACATTTGGTACCCTAAATTAATGCTATGGAAACACTCACAGAAAAAGATTTATCCGGAATTCAAAAGGTTCTGAAATCACTGGGAATAAATAAAGTTAATAATGGATGTTCTACCGGCACAGACAGTTTTGCCAATGGTGAAACCATTGATTCATACAGTCCGGTAGATGGTCAATTGATAGCTTCAGTAAAAACCGCCAGCAAAGAAGATTATGAAAAGGTGATGCAAAAAGCAAGTGAAGCTTTTGTTCACTGGCGTAAGGTGCCCGCTCCGGTTAGGGGAGAAATAGTGCGTAAGTTTGCGGAGAAGGTAAGGATACATAAAGCCGATTTAGGAAAATTGGTTTCGTATGAAATGGGAAAATCTTATCAGGAAGGACTGGGTGAAGTACAGGAAATGATTGATATCTGCGACTTTGCCGTTGGTTTATCCAGGCAGCTTCATGGACTTACCATGCATTCTGAACGCCCCGATCACCGTATGTACGAGCAATGGCATCCGCTGGGAATAGTTGGGATTATCTCCGCATTTAATTTCCCTGTAGCCGTATGGAACTGGAATACTGCATTGGCCTGGATTTGTGGAGATGTATGTGTTTGGAAACCTTCCAGTAAAACACCTTTATGTGCTGTGGCCTGTCAAAATATTTGGAATGAGGTGGCCAAAGAAAATAATCTTCAGGAAGGTATCTCTTCACTCATAGTGTGCAATTCGAAAATTGGAGAATTGATGTGCGAAGATAAACGTGTGCCGCTGGTTTCGGCCACGGGTTCTACCAGAGTAGGTAAAATTGTTGGAGTTAAAGTGGCTGAGCGTTTCGGAAGGTCATTACTCGAATTAGGCGGAAACAACGCCATTATCATCGCACCGGATGCCGACCTGCAAATGTGTATACCGGCTGTGGTATTTGGAGCTGTAGGAACAGCCGGCCAGCGCTGTACTACTACCCGCCGCCTGATTATTCACGAAAGTATTTATGAAAGTGTAAAAGAAAAATTAGTGAAAGCATACGGCCAGTTGCGCATAGGAAACCCATTGGATGAAAATAACCATGTAGGTCCGCTGATCGATAAAGCAGCTGTAAAAGATTATTTGCATGCTATTGAACGTGTGAAAGCCGAGGGTGGTAAGCTGTTGGTAGAAGGTGGAGTGATGGAAGGAAAGGGTTATGAGAGCGGATGTTATGTGAAACCAGCTATTGCAGAGGCCGGAAATCATTTTCAAATTGTACAGCATGAAACCTTTGCTCCGGTATTGTACATTATGAAATACAAAACCATTGAAGAAGCCATTGCCTTGCAAAATGGGGTGCCTCAGGGCTTATCTTCGTCCATTATGACCCTGAACATGCGCGAAGCTGAAAAATTCCTTTCCTGTGAAGGTTCTGATTGCGGAATCGCCAACGTAAACATTGGTACTTCAGGAGCTGAAATAGGCGGAGCCTTTGGTGGTGAGAAGGAAACAGGAGGAGGCCGTGAATCGGGTTCTGATGCCTGGAAAATATACATGCGCAGGCAAACCAATACCATTAACTACGGAACCAAACTTCCCTTAGCACAAGGAATTAAATTTGAATTATAAATAAACATAACAATGACAATTTCAAACAACAAAGTGGTGACCCTTAATTACCATCTGTCTTCAAAGATAGAGAACAATGAGGAAGAACTAGTAGAGCAAACTTCCAAGGAAAAACCCTTTGTGTTTTTATTTGGTGCAGGCGGACTTATTCCTGAGTTTGAAAAAAACCTACAGGGAAAAAAGGCCGGCGAGCCCTTTGACTTTCACATTAAAGCTGCAGATGCTTATGGTTTACATGATGAAGAATATGTTGCCGAAATACCAAAGGAAGCCTTTTTTGTCGACGGTAAATTTGATGAAGAACGGGTAATTGTAGGAGAAGAGCTGCCTATGCTGGATGCAGAAGGAAATCAAATGATGGGACTGGTAGTTAATGTAAGTGATAAAACTGTTACCATGGATTTTAACCATCCTTTAGCCGGATGCGATTTGCATTTTATTGGAGAAGTAATGGAAGTAAGGGATGCAACATCGGAAGAAGTAGAACATGGCCATGTTCATGGTCCCGGCGGGCACCATCATCATTAAATAATGAACCGAATAACTATTAACCACACCCAACAGGCGTGGTTTTTTTATGGAGGGGTTAGGGTATATTACTGGCAAG
>JACCDP010712726.1_pt1 | contig 17348 bp, 5 predicted proteins | sample 7445841 | NCBI WGS metagenome assembly JACCDP01 (sample SAMN15323441, study PRJNA562643) | freshwater metagenome | isolation source: river surface water | place: USA:Blue River Watershed | collected 2017-08-17 | reverse complement strand
TTTAGATTTATATAAAACATATAACGAGAATACAGAATTAAAATCAACATGTTTATTTAGATTAAATGATGTGCCTGTTGTAAATGAAATAATCGAATTTGAAAATGCCTTTAATCAAACTATTCAAATTTTAATTGATGTTGCATTAAATTTTAATGATCCTACAAATGGCACTAAAATTGGTAATCAATATGTGATAGGTATCGCAAATTTAGTTGGCATTAATCCTATCGCAGCAATTGTTTCACAGATAAAAGATACTTTAACAGCATTAGAAACTGAAATAGGTATTAAAATTTATGTACATGCACCGTCAGCTTTAATTTCTATTGAACAACAATTAAAAGGTACTGTAGGCGATAAAAATTTAATTTTGCAAGAAGATAGTAAGTTTCAATTATTAAAAGACTTTTCTAGAACTGAAGAATCTGTATTGCTTTTAAAAGCTGATTTACCCGCAGATAATGAATATTTTTCTTATAATATTGTGTCAGATAAAATTAAAGTTTATTTAGAATTACATGATATTACTACCTCATTAAGTAAACCTAGAGATTATACAGTTGAAGCTTTACCTTTAACTAAAGATTTTAATGAAGGTTTAGGACGTGATGTGTATAGTTTAACAGATATTGACGCTGCAAATTGGTTATATTGCGATTATAATGGTAATACTAATGAAAAAATTGAATGGGAAACAGTTGGAGAAATAGGTTTAATTGAAGGCACAGATCCAGATAATTGTGATTTATTAACATATGCTGATGAATATAATTTTAAAGACGCGCAAGCTTGTCAATCATATATTGCAGAAGGTAATGAAAATATTGTTATTGACGTTACCCCAATTTATGAAAAGTATTGGACTGATGTAATTCCTGATAAAGGTTTAGCAGTTAAATTTATTAATGACATTTTATGGAATGATGAGACATATTTTGCAAAAAGACTAGGCACCAAAAATCTTAGAAATCGTCATTTACGTTCCTGTTTAAAGATTTTAATTGATGATAGTAGTTATAATATTCCAATTGAACAAGATTTATATTTTAACGAGAATTCAAAAATCTTTTTATATAATAAAAAAGGCAATAAATTAAAGAATATTCAAAAATTACAGGCAGGTCAAGTTGTTGATATATCAACTGGCGATAATAATGATGGCATAGGTGATATTCGTTTAAAAGTTGAAAGTGTTGCAGTTGATATTGATAATAATCCATTATATAGTGTGATGGGATGGAATGTAAAGCAAGCTAAAGATATTAAAGGTAATGATATTATAGGGACTTATTACACTGATAATTTTAATATCAATACATTTACAGATTCAGAATTAAGTGTTTGGATGTTTGAAAATGATATGACATCAATGGATTTTAATTTTATTTGGTATCGATTTGAGGATGAATCAATTATATATCAGGAAACAAAGACTTTCTATAGTGATACTTTAACGACTGATAATACCTTTAAACGTTTAAGAGCGTCTGTTAAATTATATTCACCTGATTTAGGTATGATGGATGAAATTCATAAAATAGCTGTAACATTTTTTGATATTGATGGTCAATATGATTATGTTAAAGTTAAAAAGAAATTACAAGGTTTAGATGTTGGTGATGTTTTTTATGAAGTGATTGATTATGATACTAATGAAGTATTAATTCCAGCAACTGACGAAATGAATGCTACCAAGTGTTTAAAAGAGAAAGATTATTATTGGTTTCCGTTCTTTAATTCTGATGTATTTTACGGAAGAAGAATTCAATTTATTTTTAAATTGAAGCAACAAGAACAAAATAATTTGATAGTGAATGCTAATGAAGTATTCAGGGTAGGTAATAATGGGTAATTTATTTCAGCAAACAAAAAAAATCGATCACAAATATTTGGTTGACAAGAATAAAAGAGTTGGTAATTCTGCTAATTGGCAACAAACTAATTCAGAAAATTATAATCAATTTCAATTTGAAAGATTTGATACTTATAATGGTTTATTTAATACACAACAATTTATTGGGGCGTTAGATTTTAATGACTTTTCCAAGCATTGTTTTTTTAATTCTGCCGTATCTAAAGTAGAATATACTTTTAATCAAATTTATGATGATTTTCCAGTTGATGGTACTAAACAAGAATTAAATGAATTTTTAAATAATTTAGATGGATTTAGTCGTTACATCTATAATCAGATGGATAAGAATATTGGTTATTTAAAATTTAATGATTCTTATATTGAAGTGCAAAACAAGTCAGGATATTTAACATCTTTTAATAGAAACGCCCAGATTGTTTCGAAATTATCTAAACCTGTTTTAAATCCTGTTAAAAAGTCTTTTTCGTTTGATTTTAGAATTAATATTATTTATGACCCAATACAATCATTACAGAATCAAGTAATTTTTCAATATTTAGATAAAACTAATTCTCGTAAAAATGGGTTTACTTTATTTGTTAAGGATTTTTCAGTTTTAAATTCTGAATCTGTTGTTGCCAATGTAGTATTTCATATGAGTAATATTACTAATAGCAGTAAATTAGTTGCAAAATTTTCAATTCCTGTTAACTCATGGCAACATGTTTCTATTTGTGTTGATAACATTAATAATTCAAATTCAAAACAAATTAAAATTTGGATTAATTCTTTTCTACAAAATATCACAGACAAGATTGAAAATTTTCCAAATACATCCGGAATGGAAATCGCTGATTCTATTAATTTTTATTTAGGTAAAGGTGATTCGCATGTTATTACTGACAATAATGGTGCTTATAATTTAGGGGCTTCTCCAAATTATTTCTGGGGTTATATTGATGAATTTAGATTTTTGCATCAAGCGATCGATGAAAGTTGGGTGATTAAAAACAAAGATGAAAATATTTATGCGCAAGATACTTTAAAGCTATATTTTAAATTTAATGAACCTACAGGTATATATGAAAAAAACATGTTTTGCTTTGATTCCAGTGGTAATTCATTACATTCTAGAATTCAATTAAAACCTTTTTTAACCAATAATCCTGATGTTGTGTCAGTTATTCGACAGATGATTTCTGATTTAAGATATAATCCTACAGAAGAAAATCAACCTAAACCTTCTTTAAAGTTTGAAAAAGATGAATTTAACCCTTGTTTAATGCCTACTTTCACAAAGAATAAATTATTAAATGAAACTTTTATAACCGAGGCTAAAGATTATGATTTATTTAACCCTAATTTGATTTTTAAATTATTTCCAAAGCATTATTTTGAAGAAGGTGCACAATTTGAAGGATTAAGTGAAACATTTAAATCTGAGAAAGCGACTACTTATTATATCTTTGATTCATCTTCTTCTGACGAAGATAATTTAAATTATCCAGGACAACAAAAGTCAGAAGGTGTGCAAACATTCGCAAAGCTTTTATTAATTTGGGCTAAGTTTTTTGATGAAATTAAGATTTATTTGGACGTGATGCCAAAATTAATCAATATTGATTATAGTAATATTACAACAACAGATAACGCAATTAATTTCTTTTTACCATTAATGGCTAAAAATGCTGGTTTTGAATTTAAAGAAATTATGAATTCACCTACTAGTAAGATTTTAGATGGTTATATTATTGGTTCAGATGGAATTGATAAAAGTGAATTTACTTTAAGATTTGTGCAAAATGAGTTATGGAAGAGAATTTTAATTAATTCTCGAGACATGTTACAATCTAAAGGCACCAAAAATGCTATTCGTTCAGTTTTTAATGCAATTGGCGTTATACCTGAAGAATATTATCGATTTAAAGAAAAGGGTGGCAAAAACACTGTAAAATTTACCGAGTCTTCATTTTTACAAAAAACTAAAAATATAAAATTTGTTAATTTTTTTAATACGAATAATAATTTAAAACTTGAAACTGATTTAAGTTATTTATCTTCAAAATTATCTTATAAAAATAATTCATATGCTATTGAATTTTTCATAAATTATCCTTTTGTATCTCAACAACAAGAAGATGTAAATTTAGATGAAACGCTTTTTACTCTTTTTAATAAAAGTTCAAATCAAATTATATTAAAAGTTAAGTTTGAAAAAGCAAAACAATCTGGTTTGGGAAATTTAAAATTAATTCTTTTTAAACTTAATAATACACAAGAAGAATTGATTATTGAAAATGTTGATTTATTAAATAATTTGGCATCTCATATTTGTATTAATGTCGATAATAATGATACTCTTAATTCGAAAATTACTTTAAATTTACAATATTGTTCAAAAAATTCAATAGTTTTACAAAAAGACATTAAAGTTAAGAAAAGCGATTATTATTTATTGCATAATAATGAAAATAAAAAAATAATAATTGGGGAAAACTTTAATGGTCAATTCTCACATTTAAAAATTTGGAAAAATTTATTATCTAATGAAGATTTAAAAATGCATTCGTTAGATATTCATTCTATTTCAAATCATGAATTGGAGTTATTAAAATATAATCAAATTTCAGAGTTGCTGTTATTAAATTTAACATTACAAGATGATAGTTTTTATGAGAATAATGATGTATTGTTACCAATTGATTTTAGTGAAAACAATCAATTACCAACAATTAATAATCAGAATACATACGCTTTTAAAATTTATGGTTTAAACAATTTATTACCTGCAGATTATCTAACATTTAAATCTATTGTTTGTTACGAGAATGATTTTAAATTTGATGAGCCTAATGTTGATAACAAAGTAAATATTTTAAGTTTTCAAGATGAAAATTTAATTGAACAAACACAAACACAAAAGGTTCCAGTATATCAAGTAAATTATGATAATCAGAAAAAAAACGATATGAGATTTTCAATTGAAATGTCTAACGTTAAGCATTTAAATGAAGATATCGGTAGATTATTTAGTTCTATTGAATTTTTTGCTGATATTTTATCTGATTTTGGAACATTAAATGAATCGTATTATAATAAATTTGAAAAGTTTTCTGATTTTTATTTTAAAAGAATTAAGAGCACTTCAATTCAAATTGCTCCATTATATGATTTATATCAAATTTTTGATAATGTGTTAACAGAGATGTTATCTGAGTTTGTGTCGAGTCGTGTGAAATTTAATAATAACATTTATGTAATTGAATCGCATGCTTTAGAAAGACATAAATTTCATTATAAGTTTTTGGAAAGTCATATTGTGATGAAAGGTGATATGACTCAGTCAAACATTAATAATTCTCGAAAATCTTTTAATTATTTAAAACTTGAAGGTAGAATATTACAGTAGTTTAAATAATTTTTAATATTTAAAATATTAAAAAAGGTCTATTAGATGATTACAGTTAATATTGAACCTAATACAATTACTCCTTTCGTTGAATCGAATCAATTAATAAATTTTAAAATTGAAAGTAATTATTATGTCAAGAATTCTAAATTATATAACCCAAGACTGGCAGGTAAAAAAGCTCTTCAGATAACCTCCAGAATCACTCAGATTAATCCTATTGCTGAAGATACATATTCATATCATTTTTCACTTAAGTTATCACCTGAATTAAACGAGATATCTTCCCCTGATTTAAAAAGTTTCAGTAATTTTAGAGAACAAGAAAACTTTCATCAATATGTTTCGAATTTTAAAACACCCATTGTGTTTGAATGGGAAGAAAGAATTTTTAAAGATACGTCTGACGTCTTTACTTCAATTGATAATCAATCTTTTTTAAATGAAGATAACGCCTGGGATGAAATTTATAAAAATAATTACACGATTATTAAGAAATTAATGTCAAACACATATGGTAAAAAATCTTCAATTTGCAATTTAAAAAATCCTTCAATCAGAGGACTTAATGACGATTTAAAAATTAAATTACCTAGACAATATTTTGAAAATTTATTTAATGATACTATCACAGGATATTCATCTCCTACAATCTATAATTCAAAAATAGGAATTTGGGAAAGCACCAGCGTTTTAAAAATTTTAAACAATTATTGGGAAAAAATTTTATTAAATTTGAACGATCAAGAACGATATTCTTTCATTGCAAAAGTATTATATCCTATTATGAGCAACTCAAATTTAAATAATTTTTATTTTGGAGGTTACTTAGAACCATTTAAAATAAGAGATATCTTGTTCTTTAAATCTAAAACGAAAGATATTTTAACTGGTTTAAAAATGGATTTAGCGAATTCTAATACTCAAATTGCAAAAAATGTTGTAAAAGAATATGTCGATTATACTCAGGTTGAAGCCGTCACTACAACAGTATTAAACGCTAATGTTTTTCATGAAATCTCAAATAGCTTTACAAATCAGGAAGATGTAAACATTTATCATAAACCTTTTATAAAACAATATTCATATAAAATAGCACAAAGAAATTTCGAAACAAAAACTCCTTTTGATTTAAATGGTAGAAGAACTAAAAAGAAAAATATAGTTTTAACTAATTTAGAAAACCCTTATCCCTTATATTTTGAAAACAGCATGAATTTAAACTATTCAAATTCAGCAATTGAAGAAACACCATTACAACCTTTTGACGAAGATAAAAAAACTGCTAAAAAATATTCAGAAAGATATGAAAATAATAATGTTTCTTTTTATGACAATATTACAAACGAAGTAAAAGAAAATATTATTACTAATCTTTCAAATCAATTATTCAATCAAAAAAATATATTAATTGGAGAAGATAAAATACAGTATTTAGCATGTGGAAACGACATTGATAAGTCTGTGAATTCTATTGGAAGAGACTCAATCACATACATAGGATTAAAGGAATAAAAGAATGGCTAGAATAAGTAATGCAAAAAGTGGTATATATAATACAGATGTTAAAAAATTTGATTCAATTGAAGATTATTGGTCATTGACACGTAGCAAAAAGAAATCAGGGAAATCTTTAATTAATGAACATGTTAGATTAAGTAAAAAAGAATCATTACAAATTAGAACGCCTTATGTTCCTAATGGATTTAATAAAAATACTCTATTATTCGAACCTTCTTTTAATGATGAACATGTAATTTTTTTTGATATTACTAACTCTGATGATCCTAATTTTGATGCAGTTTATATTTCTTCAAATGTTACAACAGATTTTATAGCTAGTGAATATAATTTTGGAGAAAATCGTTGGAAAATACGTTATCCTAATAATAATAAAAACGAAATTAATTCTGAATTATTAACTGCACCTAGCCTCACATATACACAACAAAATAGCAGAATTAATATTAAACAACAAATTGCAACCCCATCGACTTTACCTGATTTAAATTACATTTTTAATAATACTTCTCGTTCTATTAATGAAAATTTCATCACGAAAGGAAATGCAGTTGAAACGAAATTCATTGCATTTAAAGATAGGGAATATTTAGAGAATTCAGCAAATAATTTAGACTTCATTAAAGGTAACAATGAATATGGATTTTTAAATACAGACTTATTTGAAGAGGTTTCGATTGATATTGAACTAGATACACCAGTTAATACTATTTTACAAAACGCAGCTTATGTGCAAAAAGAAAATAAAGGATTCGAAGATACAGTTAATAAAAATACTTATTCTTTTACTGATATTAATTCATCACCTTTTGACATTCGAATAGATTCTCCAAAAAACTTGCCCAGAACTAATACGCCTTTTATCATTTATAATTTTGATAAAAAATGTTGGGAATATCGTGGTATGCCGATGCCATATTATCAAATTAATAAAAGTAGTACAACAAAATTTGACACCCTAAGTGATATTACTATCGCACCTAATCCAAATCCATCAGCTACTATTAAAATACAACCTGATGTTTTAATCGAATCATATGATGACGTTACAAATCAACCAGATATATATAATTGGACAAATTTTTCTCAATATTTTTCAAAATATTTTTTACATCAATTACCTATAACTAATTCTCCGATTATTAATCCTAGAATTTATGATGGCGTATTGAATCCAAATGCAACGGGTTATTCAGGAATAAGTTTGCCTACGTCGCAATTTGGATTTCCAATGGAAAAAAAATTTCACGCTTTTGAAGACAATTTATTAGATTTAAATCAATTTATAAATACCTCATTTGTTATTGATAGAATTTCTTGTAATTTAGATTTAGAAGTATTAAGTGAAATATCTAACATTAATAACACTAAAACTAATATATTACATGATGGATTTACAGGTGCTATCAATTTTTATTTAATTAAACAAGATAAACAACCTGATGAGATTTCAAATACACAAAACAAATATGATTTTTTAAAATACAGCAAAACTTTTAGATCATATCAAAAGCCATTAATTAATTTTCCTAATAGTAATAAAGTTTATAGAGTTTTTGCTGATGAAAATTTTCAATATACTGAAATGAAATTAATTGGAAATAAAAATTCTCCTGACTACAGTATGGATGATTTTTTATATGAAGTTGAAAATAATCAAAAAGCCAAAAGAAGTATTATTACATTTGGTAATATAATTTTTAACAATACCGAAGATAATGGAAATTTTTCTTCTATCTTACAACAAAATGCTGATAAACTTATTATCACAGATGATCGTAATGAAAACGGTATAAATACAAGTGATTTTTCAGGCAGAGTAAATGTCATAACTTATATTAAAAAACCTAATTTTGATAATAGTATATTTACAAGTCACATTTTAAATAATCAAATTGAATTACCCGTAGGATTAAATTATTATGATATATCATCATCAACCAGAGATTTTTTAAATAATTTAAATGGCAGAGACTTTATAAATTCTGTTGGCAGAAATAATAATTTATTAAAAGATCAAGATAAAATTGATGAATCATTTGATCCTTTTGTATATGTCAAGAATTCTCTATTAGATCCACGTGTTAATACACAGGAATTACCTAATGATAATCCTAATTTGCTTTTTTATAATAATAACAATGAATACCCAGATGAAAAATTAACAAAGTTTGTAAGTAATTATAAAATTGACAAACAATCAAATTATTCTCCTTATGTGTTATTACCTACCGATAAAATTAGTTTCTGTTTTTCTATTTCACCTTTGATAATATCAGAATTAATTAAACAACAGTACGTTATTAAAAAAGGAAAAGTTAAATTTACTTTGCACGGTTATAAACCAAAAAATCGTCAATTAACTCATGAAACAACTAACGCAATTAATGGTAATCAAAAAAATATTATTACTCAGGTTATAGGAAATACAGATATCGTTGATGATTATCAATCAGCGACTTATTTAAATAGTTTTATTAAAAATTTTTATGATAGACTTTTTACAGGCACCTTTAATGAAAATGATACGTCTCGTCAATTAGATAATTTAGATCCTACAACTAGTTATTCTAAAATATTATCCGGAAAATCTTTTACAAAATTTGTAGCTTTGCGTTCTAATTTCAATCTTTCTAATACATTGCCATGGTTATACGACAATGATGAAGTATTAATGGCAATTTTAAAACCTTTATTGTCGACTGATAATCAAGTTAATATTAAAAAATATTTAAATTCATATCGAGGCAGTACTGATGGAAATGGTAATGTCGATACATCTTTAGACATCGGTAAAATTGAATATTTTGATTTTAATATTGCAGCTGCAACAGGCTTTTATAAAACTGATATAAAAAATTTATCAGATTTATTTACTGGTGATGCAATATATCAAGAATTATTAGAATCGGGACCTATAGGAATTATTTTAGCTGGTTTATATGCAATTAGTAAATTAGCGTCAGGAGGAAATTTAAACAAAAAATATTCTTTGCCTGCTTATTTTAGTTTAAATAAATATGGACAATTGACAGATTTGTTGCAACAAAGATTATATACAACAGAAATGGTTCGAGATGTAAATGGAATTGCTGTAATATCACATGTAATTGAACAAAAATTTATAAATCCTGATACAGGTGTGGAAATTACTGACTTGAATAATGAATTATTGCCTAGAAACAAGTCAAAGAATATAACATTATTAGGCACTGGAAAATCAATTAGTCAGAATGGAGTTATTGTGCCATGGGAAGTTGATGACTTTTTTAAATTGAAGCATATTGCTTTTAATGACAATAACGTAGAAATTTTTAACTAATAATTAATTTAAATTAAATTGAAAATTATTATCTTTTTATAAATATTATTAAACAAAAGAGATAATACATGTCTGGTATACTTGACAAAAAGCAGCGATTAATTGATTTTATATTAACTGCTGAGGGATATAAGCAAATAGAGAATGGTGATTTAAGATTTGTTTATGCTACATTAACAGATGCAGATGCAATTTATGATATTAAACAAGGTGAATACAATGTGGCTGATTTAAATTCAATGCCATTTTCTTTTGAAGCTAATAGTAACTTCTTTGATAAAGTTAATTCTGAAATAGACTTAAGACAATCTGCTAATTTTGCATTAAACACAGAAATAAATGGTCAGGTTTTAGATTTAAATCAAGGTGGTTATAAAAAGACTGCTGACATTTTATCAATAGGTATTGCTGATGTTCAAGAATTATTTGATAAAATGTCGGTTGATTTTGCAACAAATCTTCAAAATCAAAAAATTATTTTAACACAAAACTCGATTGTTAAAAACTCAGAATTATCATTATATATTGACAAAATTAATCAAACTTTATATAATAAGAGTGATTTAATAAATACCGAATCTCAAATTTTAACGATTGATATTAATAGTAATGATTTAGAAAGTTATTATACTTTAACGAATATTGATAATTTAGATATATCAAAAACTTCAATGATAGAAGACGATAGATTTCAAAATAAATTAAATTATCTTTTTTTACCTCCTGATAATATGAATTTAAATGTTGTTACTAAAAACAATACTATTGCTAATTTATGGAATATGGCAGAAGATCGTCGAAACAATCATAAAATTCTCTTTAAAAATTTTCGTTTAAATAGTCAAAATGATTCAACCACAATGTTTGAAGCAGTTTCAAACTTTAATAATTTACAAATTGATGATAATGCTGCGATATTATCTGCTGCAAATCTATTAAATCATATCGATAACAAAATTTCTAGATTTGAAATTAAATTTGATTTAAATCAAGATATTGACACTGAATTTGTTTTAAATTTAACTGAGCTTAATATACCTGACGCAGAAGGTACAATCTTTAATAAATTATTATTTGTAAATCATGGTGAAATATTTGATGTCTCTCAACAAAAGAATAAACAAATTTATTCAGCTGGTAAATTATACAATTCAAAAATAGGGAATAAAGACACTAACAAGAACGATCCTGATAAATTAAAAAATAACAATGAAGATAATTATTTATTTGTAAGTTTGTTTACAATAGTAGTTGAATAATTAAAGAAAGTGAAATAGACAATGTTAAAAACCTTAGGAAATATTTTTATAGATGAAGATGGTTTGCCCCCTATTTCAAGTCCTAATAAATATATCAAATATAAAAGAAATCAAAATATCTTTAAAACTTCAATTTTAATTGATGTAAACAAAGCCAATACTTTAAATTTAAGTTATTTTAAAACTGCGACCATTAATAAATACGAAAATAGTAGAAATAATAATATCAGAAGTGGATATGTCAATTTATTAAATTCTTTCGAAAGAGTCGACATAAAAGATTTCATTGAAAATCAAACCAATGATTTATCATATGATTTAATTAAAACTGACATCTTAGGTCGAAATTTAAGTTTAAACGATTTTACTAATAAAAAAAATGTCGAAAATTTTGCAAACAGAAAATCATATAATTATAATTCAGCTTTAACTTTAAATCCAGTTGATTTTTCAATTGTTGCAAATCAGGATTTATTTTTTGAACTAGCATATAATATTGATTCTTCGCTTACAACAATTCTTGGTAGAACGCCTGCAGATTATACAAAATATGATTTGATTATATACGCGATGGATATTAATGATCAAATTATCGATGTTAAAAAAATATATGGTTTTAATGTAAGAAATGTTAATTGGACTGATGATGCTAATACATTATTATATGAAATTGACGATGTTAATTTTGACGATTTATTTGAGGTTAATTTCAGTCAAACAGTCTTCAATAATTTAATCAGACAATTTGATTTAAAAATTACTGATTATTTTAAAAGCGTTCGTAATTTATTGCCTAATAAAATTTCGCCAATTGAATCAATCACAATACAAGAAAATGATAATTCTATTGAAACAGACAATACCAATATTTTGATTAATAACATTTTTCCAGTTGATCAAACTAACAATAAATCTATCATCACTTTTAATACAGATTTGCAGTTAGAAACTAGAAGATTACCGTATATTTTAAATTATAAATTGTTTATGAAAATAGCAGGCAGAAATAGTTATATTATTAAAAACTTTACAAATCGTATTTCTGATAATTCAGTTATTTTTAATACAAATCTTCAAAATACTTTAAATGAATATTTAAGAAATACACGTGTATTCTATTTAAGTAATTTTAATGTTGTTAAAATTGATTTAAACATATTAAATGAAGCATTCAAAAATGAAAATTTTAATTTGTCATTGTCATCGATTTTTATTAACAATGATACTTCTAAAAATTATGCTACTAGATGTTTTTCTTTTTTCCCTGAATCTTCTCGTAGTCAAAGTGATTTAAATTTATTAGGAAATGACTTAAAACAAATTGCGTTATCATCAGTTAATTCTTCTTTAATAAATATTGATACAAAATTTACTTTCTATTTACAAAATTTATCTAATAATCCTTTAACTTTAAATTTATTATTCGAATCTAATTACGAGAAATATTCTATTAATTTTTCAATTGAAAGAGATGTGTTAGATTTACCTGCCGAATATTCTCAATTTTTAAATATTAATCAAATAGATGTAACAAGAAGTAAAAATTATTCAAATTTAGATATTGAATATGGCTTAAAAATTAAAAATTTCAAAACATCAAATAGCAATTTAAATAGAATATTAAGTTTAAACTATCAAAATATTTATTTACAGGAACTGCAACTATCATCTAATAATTTTAATGAAAATTTTGAAAACAATATTTTTGTAATTCTAAAAAAGTCTATTTATCAAACTGGAAATCATATTAAAGATAAATATTACATTTTTAATAAAAACGCGAGTGATAGTTTTAATAACTCAATTACTTTAAATGAAGATTTGGATTTAAATTTAAATTTTAAAGACGAAGAGACAGTTAATAATTTATTCTTTTCGAGAAGTAAATATGATAATGTCGATCTTGAGAAAAATGTTAAATATACATTTGAAGCCAGAATTTTTGTAATTCCTTTAGGTTTTGGATTGTCAGAATTATACAATGAACATCAGACAAAACGTAAGATTAAAGAAGTATTAATGTTAAATAATCCTTCTGACCCAATCCCTTCTGATGAAGAAGTAACAGAAATTTATGTAATATTACAAAAAATTAATGACAATAATCTTTCAAATTTAACTCAATACATGTTGTATAAATTATATCAAAAATATAGTTTAAAAACAACACAAGCTTCAAATGAAAAACAATTAAATTCAATATTAATTGAATCAAATATAGAAAATAATCTAATTTCATTTTTAAATTCTAATTTAATTATTGATAATTCTAGAACTAATCAAAAAACGATACAAATTACTTTAAATTTTAATATTCAAAATATGTTATCAGACAATACCAATTTTAATCTATTGATAAATAAAATATCAGAATTTTTCGAAGCTAAATTTTATTTTAGAAATAAAGGCGAGTATATTAATTTGGAAGAAATTATTCCTGATTTTAATCGAGTTACATTACAGAATGAGTTTAAATCTTTTAAAGTTCAAACTTCTATGAATTCTAAACGTTTAAATATTTTATTAACTTTAACTGTAAGTAATGAATTATTGAATTTATTTAATAACGCTTATACATTGTCAAGTTTTAATTTTTCTCCTAATCAATTTGAATTTTTAAAGAACAATACATATTTTAAATTAAGCATTCCTAAAAATATTTCTATTTCTAACAATCTAATTTTAGATATTTTAAATATCGAAAATCAATACATTCCTTTTGATTTTTATAATTTACTCTAATAAACTTTAAATTTATTAATGGGATTTTTTTGATAAATTTTATAAACAAATAAATATAAATAAAAATTAAGGTGTATTTTATGGCAATCTTTAAAAAAGATTTGGAAAAAATTAATAGTTTAAATAAGAATCAAAAAGTAAATGTTAAATCAGAATTTATTCAATTAATTAATTTTCAAAATGAAGCTTCTGATTATAATTTTGATGATTTGTCTTTTGAAGTAGATATTAATTTTGGTAAAAAATTTCAAAAAAATAAAGATATATTTCTAGATATCACTAAAGGTGTGATTGAACAAAACAAGATAGATAAATTAAAAATTTATAATCTTTTTTCTTATTTTAATTCTTTAAACAGGGAGATTTTTGTATCACTTGAAAGATTAATATATCAAATAAAAATAGAAAATGATTTATTTTCAGATGAATTAAGTGTGGTTTCAACATCAAATAAAAACTCTAAAAAACATCGCTTTGATGCATTACATTCTTTTTTGTTAAATAATAACAGGGAACAACTATTATCAAATAAGGCAGGATTATCTACAACAGCTATAGTTTTTGCTAATTTAGACGAAACAATTTTAGGAGAAGCCTCTGAATCAACTACTCGATTTTTTAATTTATATCAAACCTTTATTGACGTCACATCTCGAAATTCAGCCAAATTTTTAAAAACTTATTGTGGCTTTAATTTTTTAGATTTAGATAATAATCATTTAATTTTAAATTATAATAAACCTCTAAGCTTAATGAGTTTAGCAACTTCTATTAATAACGTTATTAATAATTCATTTGATTACGCGTCATGTAACTCTTTATTTAAAGGTATTTACACAGAAGATGAATTAAATTCAAAAATTAACCCTACTCAATTCACTAATAGCGCAATTATTGAAAATGATATTAGTAAAGAAATATTACCTATAAAATATGTCGATAATTTACAATCTATCTCTGAACAAACTATCAATCAATTTATTGATACTTTTAACAGTAATTTATCGTCTATGAAAAATATTAAGAAAAGTAACAATGAAAATATTTCAAAATTAGGAATTTTTTCATTTGAAGATTTTTTAACATCAGACAATATTGAAGATTTTGATTTTTCTGCGAATATGTCAAATTTAAGTATCAATGCTAACGTTGAATATCCCGATGTAGATACTCAATTACCTAGTGAAAAATTATTAGATATAATCACTGCTAATGTTAAAAAAGACATTGTTTCTATTAATAACAAAAAAATTATTCATTTTTATGAATGTTTAAACATGATTGCTAATCATGTAGATTCTTTTAGAATTAAATTAATATCTGGTTCGGTTACAAAAAATAATAACGCACCTTTTACTTACGAAGAAATCAAATTTAGAAAACGAATTAATTCCAATAAAAAAGGAATATTAAATTATCGATTTGAAGATACTTTAAACTTTACTGATAATATTCTTAAAACTAGATTAAATTGTAATAACATTGTCAAAACATATAAAAAATATGCTATCAATAATGGATTAGATACATCATCAAATGACAATTTAAATTTAGCTAATATCTTTTTAAACCCCAATGATAATACTAGAAGTCCAATTCAAAAAGGGGTGCATAGTAATAATTTATTAGATGTTATTCCAAAAATGTTGTCACAAACAAATCAAAATAATTTTTTGGAAAGTTTTAATGAAGTTGATAATCTTTTTGAAATATTTTCACAAAATAAAAATAAAATTAATCAAGATTTAATTATAATTGATAATTCTATTGTTGGTGAATCAAATGCTGAGGCCTTTATTTTTAATACTTTTTCAACTAATATTGATAACGTAAATCAAAAAATTAATTTATTAGATAATCAATTAAACATTGGTAATATTAAAAACAAACTTTTACAAAAACATAATTCTGTCAAAGAATATGTTAACAAATATTATAATACTTCAAAGATTTTTAAAAATACGTCAACTTTTTTTCAAGAATTAAAAAAAATCGCCGTCAATAATTTTAAGTGGCATTTAAAAAAGAAAAGTAAAACAAAAGCAACATCTGATCGTGCAGATTTATTGAATAATGCTTCTATCTTATGGTTATTTAATGATTATTGTGAAGCTTTTTCTTCTGGAAACAGAGAACTTTTTCAAAACAATTTTGTCAATTTATTGATTTCTTACTTGTATACTTCTTTCAAAAGAAATACAAACAATAATTTCAAAAGAGATTATTCATCAAAGGCAACAAATGTAATGAATGAATATGGTCCAACAGTCGATGTAATTACTGAAATAGCACCTTTTTTTGGATTCTTTTCTTCACATATTGGAAAGATTGATCAAAAAAATATCACGTCAATAAATAATAAAACATTAAAAAAATTAAAAGAACAAGATAACATAAATAGAAACCAACGTTTTTATAATGAATACTATAATATAACTGAGGATATCTTTGAATCAAACGGCAAATGCACACATTTCTTATCAGTTCCATGTTACGCTTTTGAAAACAATATGAATTTAACACATGTTGCTGGACATAAATTAAATAATAAAGATTTAGACTTACAAGACATTACGTCAGTTCCATTTAAAAATAATGATAACAAAAAGAACATTTTATTAGCTGGACGTAATAAATTTGTATATTCAAAATTTGAAAATGGTAATTTATCATATTCAAATATCGAGTATGTATTTGTGCCACAATTAGGATTTAATTTTGAAAATGCGAATCAAATTAAATATTTTATTTACAATTCTGCATTTATGGATAACCCAGAAGAATTGTTTAGAGTTAGAGAAAATACACTAAATGATTTAGAAAATTTAATGTCTTATCATTTTGTAACCAAAAATAATTTTCTAAATGTTGTTAATTTTTCAGGTATTATATCAGATGAAGAAGGGGCTTTAACCAATAATTTATTTTATCAAATGTTAGATATCTTTAAAGATATTTTTGAAAAAATTAATTTTCCTTCATTCAATAACTTTAATGATTTATTTACCTTTTTATCTCAGACGTCTAATAAAGATATTAAAGATTTTCAATTTATGATGCAAAATACTTTAAAAGTTATGTCATCAATTTATTGTAAAATGTTTAATAATTTACAGTCCTATACAAATTTAGCTGATAGAATCTCTGAAAGTAATGTTTTTGCTGATAATTACTTTCAACAAAACAACGATTTAAGAGCTTATAATCCCGATAATAGATATCAGAATAACGCCTATT
>JACCDP010419870.1_pt1 | contig 17348 bp, 14 predicted proteins | sample 7445841 | NCBI WGS metagenome assembly JACCDP01 (sample SAMN15323441, study PRJNA562643) | freshwater metagenome | isolation source: river surface water | place: USA:Blue River Watershed | collected 2017-08-17 | reverse complement strand
TCACCACCCCAGGTCTCAGCGCAAACCTTGGTCAGCGCCGCAGTCAGTGTGGTCTTGCCATGGTCCACGTGACCAATGGTACCCACGTTCACGTGCGTCTTGTTTCTTTCGAACTTGCTCTTCGCCATTTTGATCGCCTCTAAAAATTTTCTGTTCGCCCTGCGGACACACTGCCTTTATATGCACGAGAGCTGATTGCCCAGATTATTAGAACCCTCAATCTCCTGCCGCGTGCTCAGATGCAGTAATGCACTGAGTCACAAATCTGGTGCTCACATCCGGATTTGAACCGGAGACCTCTTCATTACCAATGAAGTGCTCTACCTCTGAGCTATGCGAGCCAGACACTAGTAACAAACAGCCCGAGCAATACAACCTTTTCAGGCTGTCATCAGCAGTTACCGGCTTCGCCGAAAACCACATCCTCAAGATCTGTTGACTTAACTCTGAAACTCATCTGACACAAATTCGCCGCGCCCTGCTCCCAGCGTCACCATAAAACTGGAGCGGGTAGCGGGAATCGAACCCGCGTAACCAGCTTGGAAGGCTGGTGTTCTACCTCTGAACTATACCCGCCGATACATGGTGCTGGATTAAAACGCTGCATGAATTTGGTGGAGGGGGGTGGATTCGAACCACCGAAGCTCGCGCGTCAGATTTACAGTCTGATCCCTTTAGCCACTCGGGAACCCCTCCTGCAAGAGCCTCGATACCGGTAAAGGAATTTGGGCGTCTTAATCAGAGGCGGCATTTTAAGGGAGATGAATATCTTGTGCAATCGTCTGGCAGAGTTTTTCTAGAACCTGCGCCGATGGTTCAATCTGCGCCAGAGCATCTCGCAGCGGCTTAATTTTTTCTTCAAAATCAAAAGGTTGACTAACAATCCAGAATTGCTCCTCTTGACGCGCCTCTTCTCTGACGGTCACCTGGAAACCCAACGCCTCAACCTGCTCCTTCACATTCAAGGCGTTGCGCTGCTCGGAGAACAACCCAAGTGCGATTCCATTGACCAACTCTCCCCGAGGAATCAGAAAGGTCTCGATTGCCGTTTGCCGCCTAGCCAGCGCTGTTCGAAGTTCCTCGAGGCGCTCCGATGCAGCCTCACGACTATCAAGTTGTGGCAAGTACACCCGATACACAGGTGGCAATGGTTGAGTTCTAACCTGCACTTCCAGCGCAATATCCTGAGCAGCAGCAATCACCGAGTCTGCCAATTGCCGCGTCGCAAGGGGGCCCAGTTCGACACAAGACTGCGACTGAACGGGCTGAGTCGCCTCAGAAGCCCCCGGGGATGGCGCCTCATTGAGCAGAACAGGAGCAGGATCAGACATCGGAGCATAGCGAACCAGGCTCTGCTCCGGCACTTCAGCGAGAAGCTCGATACTGGCGGCCATCCCAGCAGCCCGTGAAATGACATCTGGCGCGGTCGTCAGTTGTATATCGCCTCGGCCTGGCTGAAGAAACACCCAGGCGGCGAGCATCACATTCGCCAGCAGAAGGCCCAATACCGCTCCTTTCATGATTCTACGCTCCGGAATCCGCGCCTTCAGGGCAAGGCAATCTGTAGTCCATCTAGAACCAGATCCTCGACATAGTCATTAGGGTAGCCGGCAATTTGCAAGTGTTCCGACAAGCCATTTCCATCTCCCCCCGTCATTACAACTCTTGCCCCCCCGCCAAATCTGGTCCGAGCCTCCTCGATAATCCATGCAGACACCATCCTGGAAACGCCTCGCCTCACGGCGGTTTCGGTATCTCGACCTGGCTCCTGGGCCGCGCTCCCAGGTGCCATGAAGCCGGGAAGCATTGTTCCCCGGGCGAGACTCTCGAGCTGCAGACGCAACCCAGGGGCGATATACCCCCCCCAATGGACACCTTTGCTGCTGACCATATCCAGTGTGATCGCGCTTCCCGAGTCGACGATCAGCAAATCCTCCGCAGGCCAGCGCTTGCGACAGGCAAGCATGGCGAGCCAGCGATCCACCCCCAACCTCTCGGGATCATGGTAGCCGTTGAGGAGCCCGCCAAATTCTCTAGAAGGCACAGCAAACTCAGCGCGGAGGCCAAGCTCCTGATAGAGCAGCCTGGCTAAGCACTGGTTTGCCTCAGTGGACCGCACTGACCCGATGCGGACTCGTTCAAGTCGAATCCCCTCACACTCATGCAGTCCACTCTCGCCCCATTCAGCAACGGCCCCTCTGCAGAGCTGGCGTCCAGAGTCATCAACGATTCGCCATTTGATTCGAGAATTGCCGGCATCCATTTCCAGTATCATTTATACCGCCCTGACCGAAGGCGCGAGTTCGCCACTCGAGACTAGCTTGACTCCATTGCTTGTTTCCAATCGCAATGCACCCGTATTGTCGACACCCAGAACGCGCCCCTCCATCCACTCCGAACCGATGCCAATGCGCACTCGCTGACCGCTGAATGCATCGATCGCCTGCCATCTATCCCTGAATGACCCGAAACCTTGACGCTCGAATTCGGCGATTCCATTCTGCAGTTCGCGAATCAGATTCGCCACGATCAAGTTTCGATCAGGCACATCCGAAGTACCTTCGACCAGATCAGCCACGGGTTGATCAACCTGAGACTTGAGGGTAGAAGACACACGGACATTGATGCCTACCCCGATCACCACCTTACAAGGCCCGCCCACATCGCCGGTCACTTCCAACAGAATCCCCGCCACCTTTCCCGAACCTCGAAGGACGTCGTTAGGCCATTTCAGCCGAAACCCCCCATAGCCAGATGCGCTCAATGCGCTTACAACGAGAACTGCGACCGCAAGACTCAGACCTTCCAGCTCTGCAACCCCCTTGGCAAAGGTCACCAGCATCGAAAAGTAGATATTCGATCCTGCAGGACTGACCCAGGTACGCCCCCGTCGACCTCGCCCGCGCTCCTGATGCTCAGCGACAAATACCTCGCAAGACGCACCATTGTGAGCTGCGGCAAGGCAATCCTTGTTGGTGGAGAGTGTAGAGAACGAGACGTGCAGGCTGGATGTCCAGCGATCCGCATCCGAACCGAGATAATCAAGTATCCGCTCAGCATCCAGCAACTTGATCACCTCTGGAAGTCGATACCCCTTGCCAGTTACCGAATGGATATCGACCCCGATTCGTCGCAGTTTTTCGACCTGCTTCCAGACTGCTGTTCTACTTATGGAAAGTTCGCGACCAATCTGTTCACCAGAATGAAACGCCCCATCAGCAAGAATGTTCAGCAACGGCCTCAATTCCATATGCAAGAATCTGTAGAAGTGAGCAAACTCATCAGAAGAAATTCAGGCCCGTGTCGAGGCCGGACCCATTATGGGAGCTCTGGTCGTGAAGATGGCAGGCTGCCGAGACAACTCATCACGGTGCCTCGCTGAGCCTCATCCAGGCGATGAACATCTCGTCCCAGACCTGGTCACCCCACCGAACTTCCTGCGTCGGATCGGGGTTGAGCGGGTTCAATTCGGAGTTGTCAAAAGCGCCTTCAGCCACGATGACAGTCCCGGCAGGCAGAAGCTTCGGCTCTCGAAGCTTGTAGATCATTTGCCAATTGTGCTGGAAATTCGGTATCGACAAGAGTTCCTCAGTGGATCCGTCCGGGTACTCTGCCCGATATTTCACCCGCTTGCCACGATAGTGCATGTGGGGAGCTATGTTGTAGAGATAGGAGTCAGAGACAATTTCAGCACGGGCCACCACCACATGGTCAGGCGCCCCTGGAGGTATCACGAACTCCCCATCCATGACCGCGGTCCTTGTCAGAGGCAGCGCGGGTGGCGTGTCGTGGAAATACAGGCCCAGACGTGTGACGTCAGTGACAGGTTCGCCGACAGTGGTGTAATGAAACTGCACCACAAAACGCATATCTTCCTCGAGCAGTATCCCTGTGTCTTCGTCAAAGGTGACGTATTCCCGCCCCGGCGCATAACCGCCGAAGTTGGTTCGACTGCCTCCACCACTTTGGTTCTGACGTTGCTGCCTTGCGTCCTGAGTATAGGCAACCACGTGGTGCAGAACGCTCTTGTCGCCGATGTCGAACTCATAGGCCCTGACCCATCGGTCTCTATCGAGGCCGATTCCCACGGGGACAAACTTGTACCCCAACACACCTGAGGCAGGAATTTCCTGCGGCGGGAATTCGACGATCAAATCAGGTTCGCCCAAGGCCCACTCCGACTCCTGCGCTGGCAGTGTAGTCAGAGGATCCAAGTCCCCATGAAAGACAGCCCCCTGATCGATCCACGAAACAAGGATGGCTTTCTCCTCATCAGTAATGAAGTGAACATCTTCGAAATGCTCAAGAAAATAGTCATCAATCTGACCAGGCGGCATCCTCCTGGTCATCAGGGTTTCACGAATCATCGGTGCCCAGCCCTGAACCATCTTGTGGCTATCCATCGACCAAGGCGCAACACCTCCGTCTCGATGACACCCTACACAGCGACGCTCGAGCACCGGCACCACTTGATCTGCATATGAAACATCCTTGAAGGTGGCGCTGCTGTCCACCAGGTACTGAACCTGCTCGCCGTGAGTCCATGGCATGTCGCCTATAGGATCGCCACCAAGACTGACCGCCGAAAGCACTTCATCAAGGTAATTCCTGGATTGCACGGAACCTGACCCCGTGGTCATCTCGCCAGAGCGACTGTCGATAGCCCCGCGGTAGATCAGCTCCATTCTCTCAGGATCAATGACAAGCACTTCGCCGTATGACCGTATGACGAGTGATTTGGATACCAATTGGGAAGAATCCATGAGCACAGGAAAGTCTTCCGATGAACGGCCGACTGCCTCATTCACCAGGGAACGTCGATCTTCCGCTGCCGGGTCCAGCAAAAGGAAAGCGACACCGCGATCCCTGTAGCGATCTCGGAGCACTGCGAGTTTTTCCAAGGAAGAAGCAGCCCCGTGGCTTTGCGTGGAATAGACATAGATGACGACGGCATTGCTGCGAGAATATCGCGACAACTGATGAAAGGTGCCGTGCTGATCCAGAAGCGCAAAATCTCCGACCTGTCTGTTGGTTGAAGAAACAGCACTCGCCGAAACCAGCATCAGGCAAGAGACAAGGATATAACTAGCCACCTTCATGCGCGGACACACTCTCAAGCTCCCAGATGAGCGATTGTGCAATTATAAGTCAGCACGTAAAGGTGGCCGGTTACACAGGCGAAAGACATTGTGATTGTTTGTAACGCTCACATGCCTTCGCCGGCACTTCAATTTCCTCACTCCTTGGCGACGTAGTAGGTCCAGTAACCCATGAACATCTCCTCCCAACTCTGCAAGCCGAATCGGACTTCCGCATCGGGGTCTGGATTCGCAGGATTGTAACTGGAGTTGTCGAACGCGCCGGTAACATGAACTCGGGTACCCGCGGGCAGATACTTGTGCTCGGAAAGCTGATAGGTCGGCTGCCAGGCATAGCTGTAATTGGGCACATTCAGCAGCTCTTCCCGAGTCCCGTCCGGATACTCGACCGAGAAACGCATGTCCTTTCCTCGGAAATGCATGTGGGCCCGCAAGCCATTGACCACAACTGGCTCCTGGAATACGTAGCTGCCGCGCACTTCATGATTCGACGCGTGTGGAGGGATCACGAAAAAGCCAGCGACAGTTCGAGTCAGGTTCTCGTGAGCCGGAGGCTCGTCGTAGAAGTACATGCCGAGCGTGGTCTGATCTGAAGTAGCTCTACCATTGGTTGTAAAGTGGAACTGCATGGAAAGTTTATGCCCCGCCGGAATCAAAACGCCCGTGTCTTCCGGGAACACCATGGCTTCCACCTTACCAGGGGCGTATCCCTCGAGGAAACGACTGGCCACGGTGGAAGTCGGATTGGACTCCCCACCATCAAAGGATTCATTGGGCGCAGTCACATAGGTCAACAGATGGTGCAGAACCGTTTCATCACCAGGAATGAACTGGACCGCCCTCACCCATTTGTCTTCGGTAAAGGAAAGCGGAACATCGACATTGATGTATTCGAGAACGCCGGTCGCGGGAATTTCCTGTCTTGGAGACTGAACGATGTAGTCAGGCTCCCCAAGCTGCCAGGATTTAACGTCCGGGTAGCTCAAGTTGCTCAGGGGATCTTCCTGGAAAATCCCGCGCGGTGCTCCGGCATCAATCCAGTTCACCAAGGTCTGGAGTGACTCATCGGAAATGTACGCGGCATTGTTGAAGTGGCCGATTGAGGAGTCCACCTGCATAGGCGGCATGCGCTTGGTCAGCAGCACCTCGCGAATCATGGGAGACCATCCCTGAAGCATCAGGTGACTGTCCATTGCAAACGGCCCGATTCCGCCTTCTCTATGGCAGTTGGCGCAGTTCTCGATGATTACTGGTGCCACTTCTGTCGCGTAGTCGGGGACGTCGGCAGCAGCAATGGTCACAGCACCCATATCCAACGCGCATCCTGACACTTCTTCAACGAGGGTATCTGTCGCAGTATTGGAAGTCGCCACCGATACCTGGCTCGACAGGGATTCACCCACGGCGCCGCGATAGATCACGGACAGCGTCTGTGGATCGAGCACCAGAACTTGGCCCGCCTTGGACAAGTTCAAAGTCTTCGCAACCAACTGACTGCTATCCATGAGTATCGGCAGATCTATCGCGTGTAGCTCTGCATAGGCTCGGACGGCATTCAAATCCTCTCCAGCCGAGTTCATGAGGAAAAACGCGACATTGGCGTCGGCCAACTCGGACTTGAGTCCGTTCAGCGCTGACAATCCGGCCTCGCTGGCCTCACAGCCAATTGAGTGCGAGTAAACAACCAGGGCCTCTGTGTGGCCATAGCGACTGAACTGGTGAAACTCACCTGTGTGATCAAGCAGGGCAAAATCCCCAGCCCGTTCTGGTGCCGCAAGCACCGCCTGTCCGGGCAACATCATTAATGACAGCAAAACCGCTCTGAAGTACTTCACTGCTCTTCCCCCCCAATACCCACTAACAATTGATCGACTCCCCGGGGCAAAATTCCGCCCCTTGAATCAGTTACGCTACAGAAACCATGGCAAACGCGCCAAATTCCACGGGCTCAGAGACGCTGAGCGCGCCGGCTGGCCAACAAGACGTGGGCGGCAGTCTACTTCACCCTGCCCACTTGATTCTGCATAATCGACGAAGCGTGGGGAATTCGCGGCCGTTCCGGCAAAGCTGGGATTGTCATTTCGCCGCCCTGGTGAAGCCTGCGCTTTCAAGAGATTACGGTGGACACCGTTAATGAGACCAACACTCAGAACTTTCATTGCAAGCACGGCAATCGCTGGCCTCTTCTGGATCAGCCCGGGATTGGCGCAACTGGAAAACCCGAATGTCATCCCGAACCCCTACCAAGTCACTCCCGGAATTTGGGCTGAATTGCCTGACGGAAGAGTCTGGGGTGCCACCAGCGCGGTCTATCACGCAGGCGGAGGCAACATTTGGGTCGCAGAGCGCTGTGGAGGCAATGAAAACTGTCTCGACACGCCGGACGTGGACCCTATCCTGCTGATCGACAGCAATGGTCGCGTCCTGAAGAGCTTCGGCGCTGGCTTGCTGGTCTGGCCACATGGCATGTTTGTGGATGCTGATGGCAATGTCTGGATTGCTGATGGAAAAGGCGACCCTACACGAAACAAGGGGCATCAGGTACACAAGTTCAGCCCCGAAGGAGAGTTGCTGCTGAGCCTCGGACTGCCGGGAATTGCGGGGAAGGGCAATGGCGTCTTTGACCAACCGAACGACGTTCTTGTTGCCTCTAACGGCGACATTTTTGTGGCGGACGGCCATTCCTCCGATGGCAACAACCGAATTGTGAAATTCAATAGTGCTGGTGAATATCAGATGGAGTGGGGCGGCAAAGGCACCGGCCCCGGCCTTTTTGAAGTGCCGCACGATCTTGCCATGGACTCAGGAGGACGCCTGTTCGTGGCAGACCGTGGTAACAATCGGATTCAGATATTTGACCAGGCTGGCAACTGGATCGATACATGGACACAGTTCGGACGCCCTAGCGGAATCTATATCGACGCAATGGACACGCTTTACGTCGCTGACTCTGAGTCGAATTCCGGACCCGGGCGCAATCCTGGATGGTACCGGGGCATCAGGGTCGGAAGTGCAATCACGGGCTTCGTGACTGCATTCATCCCCGATGCGGACACCGGCACAGCCAACGGGAGCAGCGGCGCAGAAGGAATTACCGCAGACGACAATGGCACTATATACGGCGCCGAAGTAGCTCAACGCATGCTACGCCGCTACACCAAGGCGCCTTGAGCAATTTTGACAACGCTCAAGCCTCTTGCAACTTTGTCAACGCGCTGCATGCGTTTACCAGCGGCAAGCGTAACTCAGGCCGTGACCTTCTTGCGCTCAGTTGTTGCAGCGTCGTCGCCTGCCCCCAGCTTCTGAAACAAGCCGTTCATCACCCACAAGACGCCACCCGCCACCATGAGCAACATACCCCACTGGGCGAGGCCGGTGTAGAAGTCGGCATCTATCGCAGGCCAGCGAATATCATACTGCAGCAATGCATTGAAACGTTCAGCCATCCAGTGCCAGGCACTGTGTGCCACCAACGCTGATAGCAGAATGATGCCGACTTTTTCTGACGGCAGCTTTCTGAACAGCAATGCCAGCATTGGAACAACAATACAGAGAACCAGGAGTTGCCCAAGTTCAACACCCACGTTGAAGGAAAGCAGAGCAGTGACAAGATAGCCGCCGGCAAACTGCAGACTTTCCGTCAGCAGGAAAGAAAAACCGAAGCCATGTACAAGCCCGAATCCGAAGGTCACTAGCCATCGTGTCTGCTGGTCGAAACCGATGATGTTCTCGAATGCCATGTAGACGATCGACAAGGCAATGAGGGTTTCAATCAAAGGAGGGAACCAGAGCACGGAGGGTACAACCCCCATGACCGAGCCGATCAGCGTAATGGAGTGCGCTATCGTGAAAGACGTGATCACCGGCACGAGAGAGCGAATACTGCGCAATGGGATAACGAGACAAAGCAAGAAGAGCAAGTGATCGGTGCCCTCAAGGATGTGCTCGAAGCCAAGCACGACGAACCGCCAGGACGCTTGAAACCAGCTGGGGTCGAGGTATACAAGCCCAGGATTTCCTACAAAGCTGAAGGCTCGCTCTGCACCGTTCGGCAGAACGTAACGAAAAACCGTATTGGTTTCGACGCCAAGCCCGGCAAGTCGTGGATCTATCGAAAATCGCGAGGATTCGGACTCGATCTTGTAGGTCACGAGAAGGTCAAGCATTCCTTGGCGCCAGTAAAGATCAACGCTGTCATCCAGCTTGGGCCGATTGATGTTTTCCAGTGCCAAGTCATAGGAGTTGAAGGACCTGTCAGAGGGAAGCGACACCCGCACCTTCCTGAGTGTATAGTCGGTCAGAAGATTGTCTTCCTCATAGAGCTGCACCGATCCAATGATGTATGTGTACGCCGCTGTTTCGAGGGCATTGTCTGCCTCTGAAAAAATCAATGATCCGGGTATGCCCTGTGTCGGAAAATCGATCTCTCCCAGCGCATCCATCGGTACGCGCATGAGTACTGAAAGCTCTGAACCTTGGGGTTTAATGAATGCCTGAACCGCTACTCGCAATGGCACATCATCCGCTGATGCCTGCCTGCTCAACGTCACCCCCAATACCACAGTGACCAGCGAACAAGACAAAAGGAAAGCGCATACGGCCTTCACACGATTCACCCAAGACATTTTCAAGCCCTTGTAATTATTAGGAAAAATATTAATAGAAATAGCTAGGCACCATAAGATTCACCATGTACGGCGCCGCCGGCGAAAATTTTTTTCCGAGTATACTGTCCGGCAATAAGTGAGTATACTGCACACCGGTCTAAAAAAAACAAAGCCTCAGTAGAGACTTACCCCGGAGGAAGAAGAATGACAAGACATATCAAGTATGCGGCAGGAGCCACTTTCGCAGTTGCGCTGGCAGCAATAGGTGTCAGCCAGTCACAGCTGCAGGAGCCGGCAGAAGCAGCAAGCTCCATGATCATGGCCCCCGCGTTCGAAGTGGATCCTTTCTGGCCGAAGCCGCTGCCTAACCAGTGGATTCTCGGTCGCACCATTGGTGTAGACGTTGATGCCAGAGATCACGTTTTCATCGTTCACCGCGATCAGGACTCCATGTTTGGTGGAGCCACTGAGATCGGTCTGAAGCTTGGCGTCAGCGAGTGCTGCACCCCAGCACCGCCCATCATCGAATTCGACCCGGAAGGTAACGTCGTCAATGCATGGGGCGGCCCCGGTGAAGGTTTCGTTTGGCCGGCTTCCAACCACGGTATTGATGTAGCGCCTAACGGCAACGTCTGGATTGGCGGTAACGGTGGCGGCGACTCCCACGTTCTCGTATTTACTGGCGACGGACAATTTGTTGCTCAGTACGGTGAGCCCGGCAATGACACCGACAGCAACAGCACCACTCACTTCTCGCAAGTGGCAGAAGTCGCGATTGACGCAGAGGCCAACGAAGTGTTTCTTGCAGACGGATACCGCAACAAGCGCGTCGCCGTACTTGACCTGAACACTGGTGCCTTCAAGCGCTATTGGGGTGCGTACGGCAACCGTCCTGTGGATGAGCGCGTAGACTACACTCCGGGTGCACCGCTGCCGCAGCAGTTCCGCGGACCGGTTCACTGCGCTATCCCGTCCAATGACGGCCTTCTCTATGTGTGCGACCGTGGCGCAGACCGCATCCAGGTCTTCCGCAAGGATGGCACCTTCGTCAAGGAAGCTCAGGTAGCTCCGCAGACTCTGAACCAGGGTTCTACATGGGATATCGACTTCTCCAAGGATCCAGAGCAAAAGTATCTGTACCTCGCTGACGGCCAGAACTTCAAGGTTTACATCATCGAGCGTGAAACTCTGGAAGTCCTGACCAGCTTCGGTCATGGCGGTCGTGGCCCGGGACAATTCTACGCTCCGCACAGCCTCGCGACAGATAACCAGGGCAACATCTATACAACCGAAACCTATGAAGGCAAGCGCGTACAGAAGTTCGTCTACCAAGGCCTTAAGGAACAAGCGCGCGGTCACCAGGGAGCGCCCTGGCCTGCTAGCGAGCTTTAATTGCTTGGGTAATTAAGCTTGGATTAACAAGCCACCGGTCAGCATAAGCTACTGGTGGCTTGTTCATTTTGGGCTGTTGCGCAACTTGTTCGAGCGCCAGCAGCACTGGATGAAACATAATATTTCGGAGTAGATAATCATGAACATCACTAAATTGATCCGCACAGTTGCCAGTTTGCTGATCATGCTCTCCCCGACCTGCCTTTTGGCGGCCGAAGTCACCATTGGATATGAATACGCTCAGGAGCCTCAAGTCGACTTCAGCAAAGCCACGAAAGGTCCACTGAAGATCGCCCAATTTACGGACGCTCGCTCCGTTACAGACTCGCGAACCTTGGCCGGTGACTCATTGGCCGACCAACCGATTGCCGATATTGTCAGCAATGCTCTGATTCAAGCCGTGATTGCTGGGGGAGGCAATGTCGTCGAGGAAGGCCAGAATCTAACCCTGGATGGCGAAGTCACCGAACTCTTAGTAGCTGAAAAGGATGGAGTAATCGAAGTCACGATCAGAACGCACGTAACATTGCGACGTGGAAGTCAAACAGCATTTGATACAGTAATCTTCGGTCGGTCTACGGGAGCGACACTTGACGAAGCTGTTCGGGCAACTCTGGACAGACTGGTCAACTCTTTGATCCTTGATGACTACTTCCTAATGGAGGTGCTGTAAGTCATTCAACGAAGAGACCTGGCGCTGGATCAAATCGGCGCCAGCACTTACAGTCTCCTGCGCAATTCAACTTCACTACTAATTGCAATCTTCAGCCGTATGCGAGACGCAGCAGTTCGATGACACCACGAATCTGAAGAGCCCAAAATACAAACGCCACGAGCAAGATGCTGCAACTTATGCCTATCGATAGCTTTTCTAACCTGGTTGATTGTCGATCCATCAAAGCCTCGTAGAGCGCACTAATCAGTCGTTTTTAGGTGAAATGACAACAGTTGTAAACTTGGGAGTCTTTCAAGAAAAGCCAATCCAGCGACCGGTCGCGGCAACGGTAAACCACAGCACTAGTGACGCAATTGCCACTAACTTCACAGCCACAGGGCTAATCTCGGAATGCGGAGCAGAATTCAGTAAAGGGCGCTGAATCAAGAATACAAATAGAATGCCTGCGAATAGAGAAAGCATCTTTACCCAGAAAAATTGGTTGTAGTACAACCGCAACGCCACCGCTGCCGCCATGAACACGCCGGTAATGATCACAGAGATCAGCGCTAGCTTGAACCATCTATGCGCCTCGCAGACCACAATTTCAGAAGGGACATCCTTCAGTAGAATATTCATCAATCGCAAGGCGGTGACTATAACTGCCCCGCCAAGGACGACTAGCGACATGAGATGGAGTGATTGTGCGATCGCGTAAACACCACCGTAGGTCTTGCCAACAGTGCCCAAAAGTGACGCTTCCATCCACTCGAAAAAGTACAAAAGTTCCATATCCCTCCCGATGTCAGCCCTTACATGGCTATTCCGCCATGCATCCAGCTGCCCATGCAATGAGTTCAGATTGAACTCGATAACAGTCATACCAGTCGTAAGCAATCAATCGACCTGTAGTGATGACCCCTGCCCACAGCGTCAGCGACATCATCACGGACATTCTCAGCGGCTTGGGAGCGCGCCGCTGTGATTCCCATTGCTCCGCAGATGCCTTCATTTTTCTATTGAAGTACCAAGCATTTATTCCAGCAACAACCAACAAGACGAATTTGATCCGAAACCAGATGCTCTGTGTGACACGCACTGGAACGGCAAAATATAACAGTACCCCTGTAATGATCATGACGGCGAATCCGATCATCATTGGTGTATGCAGACAATGGGCAATTCTCGAAGCCGGTACGCTAGTCATTGTGAGCCCGAGCATTCGAAAATCAATGAAGAAAAGCATTCCCAGGAAGAGAGAAAGTGCGAGAACGTGCGTGGATTCGATCCAGTTGTACATGTAGTACGATTCGTGCAGTCCTGTGCTCCAAGGCAGAGCTTCTATCCATTGAGCCAGGTGAAGCAGTAACTGATTCATTATGAGACCTCTCCCACACAATCAGCGCTCGGACAGAGGCCAAATGTTCTTGTTATGGTTATCGCCAGCAGAACTCTAAATGAGCAAAGCCACCCTGCAATCCAGGACTTCGCTACCGAACATACGACAAAATGCAACGGGCGAGCAATACTGATCGAGCCATGAGGCAATGGCGCTAGTTGAACTGAAGGCTGTAGCTAGTCGGCGACATACTGATTCAATGCGCTCAGAAAATATACTACGCCTGACATTTCCATACCCTCTTCGACTACAGTCCATAGGTTATAGGCGAGAGTATCCAATTGATCGTTATAGAGATACGGTTCAGTTGCCAGTTCAACGCCAATTGCTCCCCCAACGTAGATCGCACCGGCTATTGCGAAATTTCTGGATACTTGGCTTGGCAGTGACCTCAATAGTCTCGTGAACAAGACTAGCAAGAACAGGCAAAGAAACGCTCCGGGAACGGCCCATGATTGGTCCATGATGCTATTGATGGCTTCGTGAAAACCAGCAACCTCATCAATAGATAAGAAAAGGAACCCACATGCGAGCCCCCTCCAGGCGTTTGTGTGCGCATCTTTGCCAAGCCGCTTCAAATGACTGACATAAAAGAGGTAAATGGAGGTAATCAGCAGAATCGCCGAAGAAAACCAGGTTGGGACGCTTTCCTCTTCGTCAACATCAAATAGCTCCCTCATCATCCAAGGAAGTTCAAAGATTTGATAATGCGTTACAGTCAGGAGCACATGAACAACTAACAGTGCAGCTCCAACAGACCACAACAAGACAACTAGTTTCGAGACAACATCAGCAATCTCTAGAGTTCCGGCATTTGGCATCTTCCGTCTTTCTTTCAATTTTGCACCTTTTATCCTTCACTTAGTTACAACCTACGAAGAAACTCTACGATTGCCAACAGCATCGATCCCATTCTTCATCTGCACCCAAAGCACACTATCACTTGAGCCTGGAATCACCCTGATGAGCCTGCGATTTCCCAAGCAATTCAATGGATTTCATATTGTGTCACACCAGAGCATCTTGTTATGATATTTGCTCGTTTTTTCACAATAAAATCCTCTGGAGAGTGATCTATGTCCTCGGTAATGATAGTCATACTGGGTCTTGCCGGCTTCTCATTTGGCTGGTTCGTATATTCGCGATTCATCGCGGAGAAGATCTTCAGACTTGATCCTGACTTCGTGACACCAGCGCACGAAATCAATGACGGTGTGGACTTCGTTCCGACCAACAAGTTTGTGTTGTGGGGCGCACATTTCACCTCCGTCGCAGGTGCGTCTCCTATCGTGGGGCCCGCAATCGCGATTTATTGGGGATGGGTTCCCGCAGTCATCTGGGTAACGCTTGGATCGATTTTCTTCGCCGGTGTACATGACATGGGAGCACTGTGGGCCAGTGCCCGTCACAAAGGTCGATCAATTGGCGCATTGTCCGAAGAAGTTGTGGGGAAGCGCACTCGGACCTTGTTCATGATTGTTATTTTCCTGTTGCTGCTAATGGTCAATGCCGTGTTTGGCTCCATTATTGCGGCAGAAATGATTGAATTTGACACTGCTGTAATTCCCTCATGGATCGTTATCCCGATTGCAATTGCAATCGGCTTTCTGATTCGCCGCAATGTGAATCTTCTTCTGATCTCCATCATTGGCGTTTCCATTCTTTACTTCAGTATCTGGGTAGGTTCTGAGGTCCCCCTTGCGCTGCCCGAAACTGTTTTCGGAATGAGCGATGACGCCGCTTGGATCCTCATTCTCTTTACGTATGCTGCAATTGCTTCCATGCTTCCTGTCTGGATGCTGCTGCAACCACGTGACTACATTAACGGCGCACAACTGGTTGTAGGTCTGATCCTCCTGTACTTCGCAGTGATCTTTGCCATGCCCGAAGTAACAGCTCCGGCTTTCAACGACATGATGAGAGAAGATACTCCTAGCATGTTCCCGCTACTTTTCATCACGGTAGCTTGCGGCGCACTCTCGGGTTTCCACGGAATTGTGTCCTCCGGCACCACATCCAAGCAACTCAACAAAGAGCCTGATGCGCGTTTCGTGGGCTATCTCGGGGCGCTTGGCGAAGGGTCTCTTGCGCTAATAACATTGGTTGTTGTAAGCAGTTCCATGTACGCAGCGTCTCCAGAACAGTGGCATGTGCTCTACGACCAGTTCAACAAGGGTGGTGCGTCGGCCTTCATCACTGGTGGCGGCAATCTGCTCTCTACCGCATGGGGTTTACCAGTAGTCTTTGCAAACACGCTTCTTGCGACAATGGTGGTGCTGTTTGCGAGCACAACCATGGATGCCGGAGTTCGACTTCAGCGCTACATCATTCAAGAGTGGGGTACGATCTATAACATCAAAGCACTTGAAAATAACGTAATAGCGACTCTAGTGGCTGTAGGTTGCTGCCTGGCACTGGCTTTCGGCGCAGGCGGCCCAACTGGGAATGGCGGCAACATTATTTGGCCGTTGTTTGGAGCAACGAATCAGATTCTGGCCAGCTTAACCTTGCTCGTTATTTCAATATTCCTGATCAAACTTGGCAGACCCGCGCAATTCACTCTGGTACCAATGGTTCTTGTCATGATCATTGCCTCCTGGGGCTGCGCGGTGCAACTGACTCGATTCTACGCTAACGACCAGTGGTTGCTCGTGGTGCTTAGCATTGCTGTACTGATTGCGAGCATCCTCGTTATTCTCGAGGCGATTTCGGTCTTTTCGAATCTCAAGAAAAGCGCAACTGCCAATTTGGAATAGTAATGCTGCCTGTTCCTAGGTATACCTACTGACGAGATCAGGCCCATGCCAACCAGCGTGGCATGGGCCTTTTCGTTTTCGGGCAGCAACACCTATCGTCTTCTAACTCAGGACAGACTTGGCCGCTTTTGAGTAGCATCTACAGGTTCGGTCACAAAGGGCACAAAATACAGAACCCAGACTTTCAAGTTCGTACCAGCGTCCTTACACGACAATTCCAAGACACATATCGTCCGATTCAACCCATACGCTTGTGCCAAACAGTGCATAGTGGAGCACTAGCACGATAGTCATCTGCTTCTAACTCGGCGCAAGATATGTTGACTCAATTGGACTTCCCCCACTACCTTAGACAAATCCGAGCTTCAAAATGAGGCGGCCTCGAAGGCCTCCATGAATCGCCCCGGGTTTCGTGGAGGCGACGTCCCCCCGTATTTGAGTAGCACGACGATTTAGAGTCCAATACCCTCAAAGAGGAGATTGGACGTGAAGAAGCGCTATACGGAAGAACAGATCATCGGATTTTTGCAGGAAGCCGAGGGCGGCTTGCCCTTGAAGGAGCTATGTCGGCGACATGGGTTTTCGGAAGCCAGCTTTTATTTGTGGCGAACCAAGTTTGGCGGGATGAACGTCGCAGATGCCAAGCGCCTCAGAGAGCTCGAAGCTGAGAACGCCCGGCTCAAGAAGCTGTTGGCAGAGTCGATGCTGGAGATCGAAGTCAGCCGGGAAGTCATCCGAAAAAAGTGGTAACCGCACCCGCTCGGCGTGAGGTGGTGCGGTACCTCCAGAGTCGGGGCTTGAGCGAGCGTCGGGCGTTGGCAGTGGTCTGCATGAGCCCGAGTGCCCTGCGTTACGCCCCTGCACCGGACCGCAACCATGAGCTGCGCGCACAGATCCTTGCGCTGGCGCATCGGCACCGAAGTTACGGTGCAGCGATGATCTACTTGAAGCTGCGCCAGCAAGGCGTTCTGGTCAATCACAAGCGCGTGGAGCGCATGTATAGCGAAGCGCAGCTGCAAGTGCCCAAACGCAAGCGCAAGAAGATCCCGTTGGGTGAGCGTCAGCCACTGATAAGGCCGCAGCAGGCGGATCAGGTTTGGTCGATGGATTTCGTGTTTGATCGCAGCACTGACGGTCGTACGATCAAATGTCTGACGATTGTGGACGATGCGACCCATGAGTGCGTTGGCATTGTTGCGGAGCGTGCGATTGGCGGCAGTGCACTGACGCGGATACTGGACAAGCTGCACATTACACGTGGACTGCCGCAGGTCATTCGCACTGACAATGGCAAAGAGTTTTGCGGCCGCGCGATGTTGAGCTGGGCCCATGGCCATGGTGTGAAACTGCGACTGATCGAGCCAGGCAAACCGAACCAGAATGCTTACGTGGAATCATTCAACGGGCGCTTGCGAGACGAGTGTCTGAATGAAAACTGGT
>JACCDP011460275.1_pt1 | contig 17352 bp, 13 predicted proteins | sample 7445841 | NCBI WGS metagenome assembly JACCDP01 (sample SAMN15323441, study PRJNA562643) | freshwater metagenome | isolation source: river surface water | place: USA:Blue River Watershed | collected 2017-08-17 | reverse complement strand
TTAAAGGGCGGAAATGTAAATGTAGAACTAGGTCAAGAGAATGTTGTATTAGTTTTTAATAACGAAGGTACTACTCTAAATTTAGGAGAAGTAGTTTTTGTTTCTGGCTCACAAGGAAATAGACCCGCGGTTAATAGAGCTATAGGAACGGCAGATGGCTACTCAGCAACAACATTAGGATTCGTAGCAGAACCTATTGCACCCGGCGAAGAAGGATATGTTACAACATTTGGATTTATAAATAATCTAAATACTAATGGTAATATCGGAGGTACGCCAGTTTGGTTATCTCCAACAGTGCCAGGCGGGTGGACAACTACTAAACCCCAAGCACCACAACACACGGTGTTGTTAGGATATATTGTTCGAGTTAGTAACACTGTCGGATCGATCTTTGTACAAATATCAAATGGATGGGAGATTGGAGAGTTGCATGACGTTTTGGATATGTCAACTACTTCATCGTATGGCGATATCTTAGTTAGATCAGGAAGTGTATGGACAAACTCTAGACAGCTTACCGGTTCCTATGGATTAACTGGTTCACTAACTGCAACATCGTTTACCGGTTCTTTATTTGGTACTGCTAGCCAAGCATTAACAGCTTCGTATGTTAATACACTGATACAAAATGTACGTATAACAGGATCACTTTCTGTATCTGGTAGTACTACATTCAATGGACCTATTACAACTAAAACGACTAGGATAACGTCCTCAATATACACGGCATCAGCAGCAGATTATAGAATAGGAATACGTTATACTGACACCGGATCAGTTTCAATCCAACTTCCATTAATTTCATCGGTAGGACAAATTGAGTATCGATTCAAAGATGAAGAAGGAAATTCTACGGTAAATGCAATAACATTAGTAGCATCTGGTAGCAATTTAATTGACGGATCTGCAACGGCGATATTAAGAAGAAATTATATTTCAATTGGATTATATAATGATGGCGTATCTAATTGGTATATTGAATAATTTATATTTATAATAAAGAACAAACTATGGCTTACATACCACAACAACAAGACACGTATGCGTTTTTAACCACAGCTTCATTAGCTTCTGGTTCTAGTTATGACTCAGGGATAATTGCTCTATCCCCAGAATATTCGCAAGTACAAACTCATGTAAGAGCAGATCAAAATGGTACCATTAGAATTTTTTGGTATTCGGATGCGGCTGGAACAGACCAAATACGTACGCTTACCTTGCCTTATAGCGGTAGTGATGGGTTTCAGATGTTTTCCGCTCCAGCATTTGCTCCATATATAAAATATACATTTGAAAACGGAGCATCTGCACAATCAGACTTTTATTATGATACAAAATTCTTAACTAAAGCTATCAATGGGCAAGTTCTTAATATGACTGCACCTATTGCTAATGGGATGGTTGGTAACTTGACTCGTAATGTAAACGTAGGAGTTAATCCGTCTGGTTCATATGACAACAACAAAGTAGATGGTTATGCATTTTTAACAACGACTCCACTAACCTCAGGATCTACATATGATTCTGGAATAATGTCTCTATCTCCGGGATGGTCTCAAGTGCAAACTCATATACGTGCTGATCAAAATGGTACTTTACGAGTATTCTGGTATTCGGATGCAGCTGGTGCAGATAATATACGAACTTTAACATTGCCGTATAGTAGTAGCGATGGGTTTCAGATGTTTGGTGCCCCGGCCTTTGCTCCATATATAAAATATACATTCGAGAATGGATCAGTCAATCAAACTGATTTTTATTACGATACTAAGTTTACTACAAAGGCCATTAATGGCCAGGTACTAACCATGACTGCTCCGATTGCTAACGGAATGACAGCCAACTTAGGACGAAATGTAATAGCAGGAAGAGATGATGCTGGTAACTGGAAAAATGCAGGAGTAGATGAAGAAGGCCACTTGTTTGTGCATATAGATGAACCATTAACTGCATTCGGAGAATTGCGAACTGCAGAAATGACCCCATTAGTACAAATCACTCACCCTTATCAAATTAACCTAGACACACTTACAACAGCAAGTAACGCATCTGGTACTATAACTTTTGATTCTACTCGTAGGCAAATTGTAGTTAGTAGTGGTGCAGCAACCAATAGTTCCGCATCATTATCAACTAGAAAACCCATCAAATACAGAAACGGCCAAGGGACAAACGTTAGATTCACTTGTACTTTCCAATCCGGAGTAGCAGGTAACACTCAATATGCCGGTTGGGGTGATGACATGGGAGGTTTATTCTTTGGATACTCAGGATCCGAATTCGGAATCATGCGTCGTAGATCTGGTTCATTGGATGAATTCACACCACAAACTTCTTGGAACGTTGATAACTTTTCCGGTACCGGCGGTACTTCCAATCCTAGCGGGCAATTATTAGATCCAACAAAAGGAAATGTATATCAACTACAAGCACAATGGTTAGGATATGGTGCAATAGCTTTTTATATAGAATCTCAATTAACCGGAAAATTTGCTCCATGTCATGTTATTAAATACGCCAACCAATTTGATACGCCTAGCTTAGTCAACCCAACATTCCCTATATCATTTACATCTACTAACACTACAAACAATACTGCAGTATCAATGTCAAATGCATCGATAGCTGGATTCGTTGAGGGTAAATTAGTATATAATGGAATCAATTACTCTGCAGATGGCACTACAGTTGCGGCAGCAAATAAAAATATGATTACACTTCAAAATCCAACAACCTTTAATGGATTTAGAAACAGAACCATAGCTCTTATTAAAACTTTAACTCTTGTAACAGATGGTAACAACGTTATTACATATAATTTAGTTAAAAACGGTACGTTAACGGGAGGATCTTTTGCATCAGTTAGTGCAAATTCACCAGTTCAATTTGACACAACTGCAACATATACTGCCGGTACCGGACGCTCTGCGTATAAAACTATCTTAAACAAAGTAGATAGTGCTACAATTGATATATCATCTTATGAAATCTTTTTAAACCCCGGAGAAACTATTTCAATTATAGCAACCGGTGGTGCAAATACGGGAGCAACTGTTGCAATTTCTTGGTTGGATGATGTATAAAAATTCATTATAATATATTTTTAAGGAATAAAGTTATGACACGAAAATTAGACAAAGAGCATTTAGAAGCAATTCAAGCATTGCAAGAAAAATTTGCTACGAATTCTAGATATCTAGGAAGCATTGCAATTGAATTAAAGATGTTGGAACAACAACAAAATGTTTTACTAGAAAATCAACAATCATTATTTAATGAATTTTCTGACTTACGAGCAGAAGAAACCCAATTAATTGAAACATTGAAAGAACGTTATGGCGATGGTCAAATCAACATTGCTGAAGGAACATTTACTCCATCTGTCTAAGGTCTGGCTCCTACCAATCATATTTATATAAAACAAATCATAAAGGAGTAATTTAATGGCAGAAAGAATAGTATCGGCTGGGGTATTTACGAATGAAGTAGATCAATCGTTTTTACCTGCAGCTATTGGCCAAATTGGAGCAGCTCTTGTAGGATCTACCGTAAAAGGGCCTGCATTAGTGCCGACAAAAGTTTCATCATGGCAAGAATTTCAACAAATATTTGGTGGGTATACGGATGATTCATATGTACCGTATACGGCTGAAGAATATCTACGAGCGGGAAATACATTAACAGTAACACGTCTTTTATATGAAGATGGGTATGCTTTAACAAATGGCGCATTGGCAGTAATTGCATCATCTGGATCTGGAGCAGGACAAGTTAAAGTTGTAACACACATATTACACCCAACTCAAGCTGTATTAGGATCTGGTAGCGCAGTCAATGGTGCATATTTTGAAGATTCGTTGATCAATAATTACCAATCAGGTAGTTTTGAAATTAAAATATCTGGATCATATACAACACAGACTATTCCAGGATTTTCTTCATTTTTAGTAGCAGAAGGAACTTCTATCTCAGCATCAATTGATTCTACTAAAAATAATTATGTAACTACGATTTTCGGAACAGGGCCTAAATCTATAGATTATCCTGTATATGTACAATATGAAAATCCAACAGCAACATCTTTATTTAATAATTTAGGTGATGTAACGGTAGAATTATCGAAAATTTCTAATTATTCGTTTGAACAAGATTTTAAAACTGCAGTAACACCGTGGATTACTTCTCAAAAAATTGGAAGTACTGTCAAAAATCTTTTCCGTTTCCATACATTATCTCATGGTAGTTCAGTTAATTTTGAAATAAAAGTTGGTATTCGTGATATAAAAACTTCATCAGAAGTTGCAGATCCTAACGGATACGGTACATTTACGGTTGTTATACGTAGAGTGAATACGAATAATATTATTGCACCAAATCCATATCCAACTCAAAATTCAGATACTGATCAAACACCTGATATCATCCAAACATATCAAAATGTAAATTTAGATCCAGAATCACCGAATTATATTGAAAAGGTAATTGGTAGTAGATATCAAACTGTATCTGATTCGGGTGTAGTAGTTACAAGTGGAGATTATCCAAATGTTGATAAATATATACGAGTAGAAGTAACAGACGGAGTTAAGAATAAAACTAATGAAAAGACATTAATTCCATTTGGTTTTAGAGCTCCATATTCGCCAATACCACAAGCATCTGGATCAATTAATTTATCTGCAGTTAGTTATATATCATCACAAGTACAAGTAACTTATAGTCCGGCTCGTTATTTCGGATTCAACTTTAGTAATTCTAATAACTTGAATTATTTAGCTCCATTGCCAGATGAAGCAGTAGGATTAACTACCGGTAGTAATGTAGATTTCTATTTAGGAGATAATTCTCAAGATGCGGAAGCAGCATTTCCATCATCTACATCTCCATATACCGGAACATTACAATCTGCATTAACTGGAGGCACATTCACTGATAATGTTGCACTTAGTACAAGAAAATTCATTGTTCCATTCCAAGCAGGTTTTGATGGTACGCGTCCAAATTTACCAAAATTTAGTGGAGCTAATATAACTTCGGCAAACGTATTTGGATTTAATTGTAGCTCAACATCAGCAACAGGTACTGTAGCATATCGTAAGGCATTTGCATTATTATCTAATACAGATTACTATGATATGAATATGCTTATTACTCCAGGTATTAATGACAAATTGCATAGCTATGTTACAACAGAAGCTAGAAATTTAGTTACCGGACGACAAGATGCATTTTATGTAATGGATTGTAATTTAGTTGGAGATAGTATCGATGCTGTAGTTCAACAAGTTGCAACATTAGATAATAACTATACGGCAACTTATTGGCCGTGGGTTAAAATTAATAGAAATAGTAAAACTGTAACAGTACCACCTTCGGTAGTTGTACCAGGTGCATTAGCATATAATGATTCTATTGCAGCACCATGGTATGCACCTGCAGGTTTATCCCGAGGCGGATTAACTTCAGTTTCTGAAGCATATCAAACATTATCACAAGCAGATAGAAATACATTATATGATGCGCGCGTTAATCCTATCGCATCTTTCCCTGCTGACGGCGTTGTTATTTGGGGGCAAAAGACATTACAAGCTCGTCCAAGTGCATTAGACCGAGTAAATGTGCGTCGTTTGCTTATTGCCGTTAAGAAGTTTATAGCATCATCTACTAGATATTTAGTATTCGATCAAAACACTGCATCAACAAGAGATAAGTTTAAAGCAATTGTTAATCCATATTTAGAAAGTGTACGTGCACAAAACGGATTGTATGCATTTAAAGTAGTAATGGATGATACAAATAATACACCGGATCTAATTGATAGAAATATTTTATATGGACAAATATTCCTTCAACCAACAAGAACCGCAGAATTTATCATTCTAGACTTTAATATTCAACCAACCGGAGCAGCTTTCCCGGAATAGTAGGATAGAAATGTTTTTGAAAGGCAGGGTTTCGGCTCTGCCTTTTTTACTTTGCTGATATTTATAAGAAAATAACAAGGATAATAACATGGCATTAAATGATCAAGTTAACTCGGCATTACAAGATTTTGGGGATACTTCCGAATTTTGGTCGAAAGCATATAGTTGGGAACCGAAAAGACAACACCAATTTATCATGTCGATTGAAGGTACTGATGGAATCATTCCTGCATACTTAATTAAAGCATCTGCGAAACCTACAATAGATAATGGAGAAATTGTATTAGATCATATCAACGTACAGCGTTATGTTAAAGGTAAAAGTAAATGGAATTCTATTTCAGTAACACTATATGATGCAATTGTACCATCGGGCGCACAAGCAGTAATGGAATGGGTACGTTTACATCATGAATCTGCTACGGGCCGAGATGGATATTCTGATTTTTATAAAAAAGATATTAATCTTCGTCAATTATCACCATTGGGTGAGGTTATTGAAGAATGGATTTTAAAAGGTACATTTATTCAAGAAGCTAACTTCGGCTCATTGGATTGGGGTACGGAAGAAGTTGTTGAAATTGAAATGACACTTAGATATGATTGGGCATTCTTGAATTTCTAATCGGAATTGCCTAGGAAATCAATGGGAGTCTTTTTGGCTCCCATTTTTTATGTTCTTGATATTTATAATAAAGTTATAAGGATTATTTTATGAGTAAAGTTACCGATCGAATAGACAATCAAAATCTTGTTAATTTAGCTAGACAGCAATATGAAACTGACAAACGAAGTAAACTGCCTAGTGTTATAGTTAACTTACCTAGTGGCGGAAATGTATATCCAAAAGACCATCCGCTTCGAAACGGTACAATTGAAATGCGTTACATGACTGCATATGATGAAGATATTTTAACAAATTCATCATACATAAGAAATGGTGTATTGTTTCAGAAATTGCTAGAATCGATCGTATTAACACCAGTAAATGTAAAAGAAATATCAAGTGTCGATCAGTTTGCATTAATAATCAATGCACGTATATTAGCATATGGGCCTGAATATCCTGTTATTGTAATAGATCCTAATACTAAAAGTGAATTAAAACGTACGGTTAATTTATCTAGATTAAAAGCAAAACCATTTAATTTAATTTGTGATGATTCTGGAGAGTTTGAATATCGAGTTTCAGATACATGCATGATAAAATTTAGATTTCCATATGACGATAAAGAATATGATTCTATTACTGAATATTTAAATTCTATCATAACGCAAGTTAATGAGTCTAGATCGAAATCGGATATTGAAAATTTTATACGTTATGAATTTATGGCATTTGATGCTAAAAAGTTTAGAAAATATGTATTAGATAATACTCCGGGATTAGATTTTAATATAGAATTTGAAGGTGAAGATGGGAGCACCTTCACTACAACCTTTCCAATTGGACCAGACCTTTTTTGGTTTTAATGCAAAACATCAAGTAGAGTTTCACGATTCTATATTTAATTTGATATGGTTTGGCGAAGGTAGATGGGACTGGGATACAATATATAATATGCCAATACATATACGACGTCGTTGGATTACTCATGTAAATAAAATGATAGATGATAAGCCTAAAACTGGATCGACTTCAAATAATTCTACTACACCTCGAGGGCCTTCTAAAAAGAAAATGAGATAATATTTATATAAAAGGATTTGTATCATATGGCTGGTGGCGGTGGTGGTAATTGGTTAACAGATTTTAATGAATTTATTAATACCTTAACGGGCGCTTCTAGAGCTGCGCTTCAAGAAGTAAAAACTGCAATTGAAGGGGTAATAGCAGTAACTGCTACGTTAGGAGGTACATCTGCTGCAACTACGGCTGGTTTAGAAAGAATGCTGGCTGTAAATGAACACATGATTAGTTCATTTACAGCCGTTGCATCTAAAGCGTTATATTTAGAAAAACGTAACCAAATATTATCTAAAACATTTGGTATGACAATCGACAACGGCTTAAAGCTCGGTAGTATGTTACAAAAACAAGCTAAGCAGTACGGAGCTACGGGCGAGCAAATGTTAGAATATGCAGTAGGTATACGAAAAATATTGCCAACGTTAGACCAAATGAACGAACGCCTTTCTGGTAATGAGCAATATCGCGGCATGCAACGAATACAACAAATTACAACAACATATTTAGGATTAACAACAGAACAAGCAGAAAAATTTACAGATTTCTCTGGTCAAGGTAACAATAATCTACAAGAACAGTTAGGAGCACAGCTCGCATTAGCAAAAGCAGTAGAAAGATCTACCGGTATGCAGGGTGCATTTAAAATGATTGTTGAAGATATTTCTGAACTTACAAGCGATGTTCAAATACAATATGGAAAAATACCAGGAAATTTAGAATTAGCAGTATTAAAAGCTAAAAAATTAGGTGTTAATATGGCAGCATTATATGGTGCTGGAAAAAAATTATTAAATATCGAGGAAAGTATCGGTGCTGAAATGGAGTACCAATTATTATCCGGCCGCCGGTTAATCGGTGATGAAAAAGCATCATTAGATTTGCAAGGTAAAAGTTTAACAAATGCATATCGTGAAGCAACATTAAATGGAGATGCAAATAAACAGGCAGATATTTTAAACACTATTTTAAAGCAAGAGGGTGCTACTTTAAAGAATAACTTGTTTGCACGTGAACAGATGTCACAACTTTTAGGAATGGATGAAGCTGCATTATCTAGAGCATTACAAAAAAAATCAATTTTAGAAAAACTACCGGGAGGCGAAGCTTTATTTGATAAAACAGGCGATGCATTAATGAAAGCTGCACAAGGTCTAGGCGCATCAGAAGCTGATTTAAATGATTTAGCTAAACAACAAGATACTCGTACTACAGATGATATATTAAAAGACTTATTATGGGTTAATATGGAATCATCTGGCATTACAAAACAAATGTTAGAAAATGCAAAAGAATATAATGATAAAGCAAAAGAATCTATAGCAGCTGCAGTTCCTGGAATGGAAGCTGCTATGCTTAAACCTGCGGATGCGGATGCCTTGAAGGCCTTAGGTGCTGCTTCAATGACAAAGGCCGCTGTATCAGATTTTTTTCTAAATGCAAAACAAGTTTTTTTAACTTCAGAAAAAAGTGTATTAGGTGGCAACACGACAAAGCATGACGATGCATTAGTTACTAGCACGGGAGTACATGAGTTTCATAAAGATGATGTTGGTATATTTTTTAAACCTGGCGGCCCTGTAGAACAAGGAATGAACGAAACAATAGCATCTACATCAACTCCGGTAACTAATACTAATACTAATACTGTAGATATGGCTGGAGTAATAAATGTATTACAAAATCTATTGATAGAAGCTAAAAAATCAAATAGCTTTTTTGGTAAAGATCGATCATTATTTTCTGGAACATTAGGTGGTAATAGAATTTACGGATAATTAAAGGACTAATATGAGTAATCCAACTTTAGGACATGAATCGCAATTTGTTGGTCCGTATGATATACTGCCTAATATAATTTATACTAACCCAACAACTGCATATTCATCACAATTTACTACACCATTAAATTATGGATCAATACAAACCTTTGATTCATATCCAGATCCGGTATGGGATAATCCAACCTCCGGTAATCCGTCACAGTTTGAAACACCAATATCATATGGGTCTGAACAAACATATGATTTATACCCGGATTCGGAAATTATTAATAAACCAAATCCGACATTAAATACTTCACAATTTACTACACCATTAAATTATGGATCTGATCAGACATTTGATATTCCAGGTGTAGGAAATCCTACAAAGCCAAATCCTACACAAATTAATGGCGCTAATAATACATATAAGCCACAATTTGAAAATGCATCTGGACGAAATACAACTTCTCAAGATGCTGTAAATTGGAAGGCACCGACAGCGCAAGCATCAAACATACGCAATACTACATTAGAAGATAAAGCATTTGGCATAGGCGCCGGCGTCGTAGGAGGTTTAATAGGAGTTCCGCAAGTAGCTCAAGCAGCACAGTCTATTATCGGTGCAATGAATAATATAAAGGAATCTAATTATTCAACATTAGATTTAAACCAATTAAAACCATTGCCAGGAGTTTTATATGCAGATTTTCGTGCCAGACGCCAATTAAATGCATTTAGTACTGCAGGATCTCCTAAACTAATAAACATGAGATTGGATGGTACTTCAGCTGCTACTAGAAAAAGTTGGCAAGCAACAGCCTATGCCGTAGCATCAGCAAATCCATTAGGCGGTGCATATTCTATATTTAACTTAGATGGATTTGGATCAACTGGATATAGTTGGGGTAATCATGGCGATCCATATGCAATACGTAATGATTTTACAATTCGTACTCATGTTGCAACTAAATGGGATGATACGACTAAACAATGGACACCAATTAAAGGTCCAGAACGTGGAATTCCTTTCCGTGGTGATCGAGTAACAGTAATTGATTATAATAAAGTTAAAGAATTAGGGGATGCTCCTAGATTTAAAAATGTATATAAATGGAAACCAGGTGAAGATCCTTTAGGTAGTTCTATAGGAAAAGATTTTATTAAATTTTTCTTTACAGGTCCGGGCTTAACTATAAATCAAACAGCTGATCAGCTAGACGATGTTATGGTATTTCGTTCGATAATAACGGAGTTGAGTGATAGATTCAATCCAGGTTGGACAGAAACTCAAATGATTGGTCGAGCAGATCCTAATTATCATTATACGTCATTTACTAGAGACTTAAGTTTAACATTTACTGTATATGCAACTTCTCGAGATGAATTAAAACCAATATGGAGAAAACTTAATGCACTTGCTGGGTATACTGCTCCAAATTATTCTGCAAACAATATGTCATTAACTGCTCCATGGATGCGAATAACAATTGGAGATTTGTTCCATCAACAGCCGGTAGTTCTTAGTAGTTTATCATATACATTACATGATGCTGATACAACATGGGAAATTAATATTGAGGAAGATCCGTATATTAAACAAGTACCACATAAAATTGAAGTATCATGCGAATTCAATGTAATAACAGATTTCTTACCACAACAAGGAGGAAATTTCTATTCATTGGCAGATGATTATGTCAAAGGCCAGCCAGCCCGAACAAAAAATAACTGGTTAAGTGACTTTATTGGAAGTAGTGACGATGCATTTAAAGCTAATGATTTCGGAACAAGAAAAAGTAAGAGTAAAGAAACCGTAACATTAACTAAATAATCTAAATAAATAAATTATGAATCGATATTCAGCAGCACAAATAATACAAGATCCGGTAACAAGAAAACGTAGGTTATCTAGTACTTTAATGAATGTAATTCCAGCTTCTACAAATGATATATACATACAAGTAACAAGTCCGGATCGATTAGATAAAATTGCATCAGTTTTTTATAAAGATGTATTAATGTGGCCAGTAATTGCAGTAGCAAATGGAATTGGTAAAGGTACACTAATGGTACCGGCAAACACATTATTACGAATCCCAGATCCGGCAACAGTACAACAAAATCTTTCAATTGCTTTAAATAGATGAGTTCATCAGGAAATATATTTTACGATAATGTAGATTCTAGTTTACAAACAGAGTTAAATCTACGAGGTAAAGCCGGGCGATTAGATCGATCGAATGCTTCAATTAATTACATGGTAACAAAAATTGCCAATGTAGAACTTACAGCATACGCGGTTACATCTTCAAATACTTCTTCAATTGGAATATTAGGTGGTAGTACAACTAGAACCGGTCGATATCGACCTACCTCTATTACTAATGATGTTGCTTCTGGATATCTACAAGATGAAAAGTATAATTTAAATAAATTAGAATATACTACCGACACCCAAGGTAATATTACGGGTGCTACTCTAATACCACAGCCATATACTGATACTACAAGAAGAACAGGCCCGTATTTAAAATCTGTAGATATCAATATTGGAGACCACTCAATGGGTTTACTGAATACTGCTACAGTAACTTTAGTAATTCCAAATCCACAAAGAGACTTAGATACTATAGAAGAAATATGGTTTCGACCGGGTAGATATGTAAAAATACAAATTCAACATCCTGATTCTGCAGTAATAAGCGGTGCTGATAAAAGATTAGCAAATAGCGTTCCTAATAAAGAACGATTAAAAAAATTATATCCAGATTGGGATCCGGATAGGTTAACTGATGAAATTACTAAATTAAATGTATTCAATTTTGAAGGATTAGTAATATCATTTGATTTTTCATATGATGCTGCATTGCAGGTAGAGGCTACATTAACAATGCGAGGAACTAGTAATGCATATACTGATATTTCTATGTATTTGCCACCGGTGGATGCTGAACAAGATAAAAAAAATAAAGAATTACAAAATAATTCTATAACTAAAATTAATGAAACAGAAAATACCGGATTAAATAGTGATGTATTAACAGAGGACCAATTAAAAAATGGAGCAACTCCTAATATTGACTTTTATGACCAATTATATAGATTGGTAGATGGAAATATACGTAAGGAAGATTCTACGGGTCGTGCAACTATACTTACAGAATTTAAAGATGTTGTAAATAATTATGACAGTGCAATTCATACCGATCATTTTATTTTAGCTGGCCAGCCATATCCCGGAACTATTAATGATGCGGACGCCGAAGAATATACTAATCAAATTAGACTTCAAGGTCAGCAAGAAATTAATCGATTAAATATATCAGCATCAGCAGCACAGTCTGCAGGAAATGTGGCATTGGCACAGACATTAACTACACAAAGTTTAGCAGCTAGTTCATCATTAGCACAAAGATTGACAAATATAAAAAATGAAGTAGAAAATGAAAACAATGCTTATTTTCGTTATATAACATTAGGTTCTCTTATAAGTTATATAAATAAATATATTCTTTCAAAGAAGGTTGCTAATTCTCCACAAACCATTCAAATATTTTGTAATGATACATGTAAAAGTAATTATTTACCATATTTAACTTCATGCGATCCTAATAATATACTTCTTCTACCAAAAGTATACAACCTAGGAGATATGAATCAGTATGGAGATACTATTTATTATCAAAAAGTTACGAATCCTAAATGGGGAGGTGTATATGAAACTAGTCAGACAATGGGATATATGTATCCGTCTAGAATATTTATTCGAATGGAATTAATACAATCGATATGTAATACACTTTCCGCCGGTGATAAGAAGAATTTTACGGTTAGTAACTTTTTAACAGTAATATCTGGGAAAATTAATGCTGCAACCGGTGGATCTATTAATTTAAACTTAGTAACTAATCCAACTACATATGAACTATCATTTCAAGATACGAAATGGCTACATACTACAGATTCTGAAAAATTAAAAAATGGTAATCAAGTACCAGTAGTAGCATATTCAGTACCGATGGGAGCAAATCATCCAAATGGTACCATAGTTCGAGAATTTACATTTTCTGCACAACTACCTGAAAATGCTAAAAATTTAGCATATGTTTTAAATCAAGGTAAAGAAATTTCTGAATTTGATATTGCACCATATATTAATTTTATGTATAATACAAAAGATCCAGAATCTATAAAAAAGATTGTAGGAGATTTTAAAACAAAAAATGCCGAATCTATAGAAAAATTAAAACAAACAAAAGCAAAATTAGGATTAGCACCATATGAGCCAGAATTGATACAAGGTTTATGGACTGCTTTAAATAATTACGTAAAATACCCAACTGGCAATATTAAAGAATCACAAATTATGGTTGCCCCAATATTTCCATTTACTGCAGAATTTACAATTGACGGCGTTAATGGATTTAAGTATGGAGATGTTGTAACATTTAATTTATTGCCATCTAGATATCAAACCAATACCGTTTTTAGTATTATAGGAATACAACATAAAGTTGGAGAAACTGGAGATTGGCAAACTGTAATAAAATGTATAATGCGTCCTAAATTAGATTGATATGAGAAACAAAGCATATTATATGCCCGATGAAATTATTTCTAACTTATATACAGTTGGACAAGAATTTCAATTAGCCGACGGTACGGAATATATCGGTCTGTATCATCGATATACTACTAATGAAGTATATACTAATGCAGTGTGGAATTCTAAAACATCCGTACGTTTATTTCCGTATGTTAGAGTAACAAAAGATGCTAGAATATATAAAACATTAAAAACAGAGTTAAAAACAAAATTCATACCGCCGCAGCCATATACATGCATGGTTACTAATTCTGATATTGCAAATGGTTATATAACTAGATATTTTATAAAAAAAGTAAATGAATCTAAAATTATAGAAATCAACGAATCGCAATACAATTTATGGAATTCTTCTACGATAGATAGAAATTTATATGATGCAATAAAATTAATATGGTTTATAACTGGTGATAAAACTGATAAAAAAATTGGTACTGCAGTTAAAAAGGGCGTTGTCACAAAAAATTTATCACAGATACAATATGGAAAAAGAAAAATTCCTAATTTAGAATCTATATTAACGGATCCATTACAATATTATACTGATACTGATTTTATAGTTCCGGTAGATATTAATGCAAGATAATTTGTTTATTTCAAATATTTTTCTTATATTTAATGTATGATACTAGATCATGCAGATGAAATTGATGCACTATTTAACTACATATCCGATCGAAAAACATTATTAGTTCCGATACTATGTAGTCCCACAATACATTGCAGCATCAATCCTGTTTGTGCGATTTATGTGTATACTGAAGATGATGTTGAACGTATTGTTCCTATACGGCATACTGAACAAATAAGCAGCTTTTCAGAACATCTTAAACGGTTTCTAGATCTGGAGAATATCTTTGTTCATGATAAGAAGACCTGGCTTCAAATAGGAGGTAATGGGTCTGTATGGGATATCAAGACGTTGTGGTGGTATACTTACGGCGAAGCATATGATGAATCACATTATCCTACTGCAACACATACATTTTATTGGCGACGTCACACCACAATGCCACAAGTAAATTGTATTGTGCCTTTGCAAAAACATTTAGAAATGTGTCAAAAGATACGACATTATGCTTGGCCAATGTGTATGAATGCAGAATTGTCAGATTCATATCAACATTTTGATTCAGTTTATCCGGAAGTGTTTGGACAAATCGAATCTGCAGGTCTTTGTGTTACTTCTGATTTTAGAATGCCAGAATTGATTAGTAATGGCTTTGTATATAGTAGTTATAATTATCATACAGTAACAGGTCGACCTAGTAATGCATATCGAGGATTCAATTTTGCAGCCATGAATAAAGAAGATGGCACACGCGATGCATTTTGTAGCCGGTTTGATCAAGGAGCATTAGTTGAAATGGACTTTGATGCGTATCATGTTAGATTGATAGGTCGTTTAATTGGTTATGATTTACCTCCCGGATCCGTGCATGAATATTTTGGTCAATTTTATTTTGATACTAAACAATTGACTCAAGAACAATATGAACAAAGCAAACAAATAACATTTCGATTATTGTATGGTGGTATTGATTCTGAATTTTTATCTATTCCATTTTTTCAACAAGTAAATAATTTAGTATATAAATTGTGGCGACAATGGAAATCTCGAGGATATATAGAAACTCCGGTACTTAAACGCATGATATCTAAAGATTCTGTACAAAACATGACTGCTAATAAGCTATTCAATTATTTTTTGCAATCAGTAGAAACAGAAGTATCCGTACAAAAGTTACGGCAATGTCATGCACTACTTTTAAATTATGAAACCAAGATGATATTGTATACATATGACTCCGTTTTATTTGATGTTCCTATGCAAGAAGCAAAAGAATTACTACCACAATTAAAACAAATCTTAGAACAAGGCAATTTTCCAGTAAAATGCAGTGTTGGCGATATTTATAGTAAAATGACTAACATCCCGTTATGAACATAGATTCGATTTTAACAGAATGGAGATACCGATTACCAGCAGGGTATCCTAAAACAGCACAAGACTTTGGAATCCTACGGGATGTTATTCTTGAAATGACCGACGTCGATTTATCAGAAGCAGAACACATAGTACGACGTGCGATGGGTTTAGAAGAAGCACCTGAGCCAGATGCTGACATAACTGACAGTAATACTGATTTTATTGATGCGGCTGGATTTGAAAAGTTTATTTTACAAAGATATACGGTAGATCCACAACAAATAATCGGTTTGCCGGCTATGTATACCGTTCTCATGCAAAATTCAGAATATGACACATCTAGAACGGAACTTTTAGAGTTAATAAAAAATCCAAAAGTACTTTCATTGAAAACTGGTATAATACCTATACGAGGAATTTACTTAGAACTATATGATCTTATAAAAGCAACAATTAAAATTCCAAATGGAGATTTTTCTGAATTGTGGTTTGCTATAGCATTTGACGGTCGAGTAAAAGGCGCGGTATCTGGAGAAGAAGGAATTGAAGCTGATATCGTTATTGGTGGTGATAATGGCGAAACAGTATCATTAAAAAATTATGAAAAAACCACTTTTGATTTTGGATCATTGCCGGCAGAAGCAACGCAACTATTAAATGAATTTTTAGAGATGTCTAAATTATTGACCGGCCAAGATATAAATAAATCTAAAGGAGCTACTGACATTAATAATGTTTTAAAGTTCTTGGATAATGAGTCGGTTGAAGCACAGATACGAAGATTAATTGAAATGTCTGAAACTACAGATATTATATTAATACGTAATGTTGGCGAACGTTTGAAAAAGTTTTATACATTAACTGACAATTTAGATACAATGATATCTGCATTTTGCCATATTGTGGATGAAATGTTATATACAAAAGTTAAGTCTGTAAAATGGTGGGGTATGATAATCAAAGGTAACAAAACATTGTTTTTAGAATCAGCTGACGATATATATGATGCGGTACGATGTAAAAACGATAGATTATCTAGTGCTATTGCTAATTTTCATCAAAATAAACTATTTGTACTAGGAAGTCAATTAAGTACTAAAGTAACAAAAAAATCACAGGACTAATGCGTTGAAAACACAACTACTTTGCACCTTTGCACACAAAACAGATTTAAACATAGTAACCGAATACATACAAACTAGTTATCAAATTCCAGAACAACGAATATTTGTGTTTTCAAATGCTGAGGTATCTGACAATTTATATTGCACGTATAATGCATTAGATACAACCCGAAGAGGACAAAATACAATAAGCATACATCGTAAAAAAGAAACTAATACATTGTATACGGTTAATGCACTTAATGAAGTTATACGCAAAGTAAATAACGGCGTTTTAGATAAAACATATCAATTAGATTGGTCACATTATCA